>JABLTS010128634.1_pt1 | contig 10477 bp, 8 predicted proteins | sample 7160081 | NCBI WGS metagenome assembly JABLTS01 (sample SAMN14651231, study PRJNA627086) | human gut metagenome | isolation source: feces | host: Homo sapiens
CATTAAGATATGTAGATACAGTAGTATTTGATAAAACTGGTACACTTACAAAAGGTGTATTCAACGTAACAAAAGTAAATGCAGTAAATGTTTCAAAAGATGAACTTATGGAATATGCAGCATATGCAGAAGCTAACTCAAATCACCCAATAGCTAAATCAATAGTTAAAGCCTACAATAAAAACTTAGATTTAGGAAAAATAGGTGAATACGAAGAAATAGCAGCGCATGGTATAAAAGTAAATTATAATGGAAAAACTGTTTTAGCTGGTAATGAAAAATTAATGAAAGCTAATAATGTAAAATACACTCCAGTTAGTGAAACAGGAACAGTTGTATATATAGCAGTTGACGGAAAATATGCAGGGGATTTAGTAATCTCTGATGAAATAAAAGCAGATAGTAAAGAAGCAATAGCTAAATTAAAACAAATAGGAATAAAACAAACAGTAATGCTTACTGGTGACAATAAAAAAGTTGCAGATGCAGTAGCAGCAGAATTAAAATTAGATAAAGTTTATTCTAACTTACTACCAGATGAAAAAGTAGAAAAAATAGAAGAAATTTATCAAGGTAGAGGCGAAAAAGAAAAAGTTGTATTCGTTGGTGATGGTATAAATGATGCTCCAGTTTTAGCAAGAGCTGATGTTGGTATAGCAATGGGTGGTCTTGGATCAGATGCAGCGATAGAAGCAGCAGACGTTGTTATAATGAACGATGAACCTAGCCAAATAGCAAAAGCTATAGCAATATCTAAGAAAACTAGTAGAATAGTATGGCAAAATATAATATTTGCATTAGGTGTAAAAGTTATAGTTTTAGTAGCTACAGCATTTGGTGCATCTAATATGTGGGAAGCAGTATTCGCAGATGTTGGTGTTGCTTTAATAGCAGTACTTAATGCAATGAGAGCTATGAGAATGAAAGAAGAAAATTAATAAGTCATATAAATTATATGATAATAAAATTTCATAACAAATTATGTAAAAAGATTTGATTTTTATCAAATCTTTTTATATTATAAAAGAAAATATATTAAGTGGATTCAATCATAATAAATTCCATATAAGCAGGTATCCTATAAAATTTAAGAACTTTTATTAACTACAAATAATTTTAAAAGAAATTGTTTATATAGGGGTGTAAATTATGAATAAAAAAATACTTAAAGTAGGAAATTTAATTGCAAATCCGGGAGAAAAAATACAAGGAAATATAACTCTAAAAGTGAGCGATGATAATATTATTGATATACCAGTGACTTTGATTAATGGAATTAAAGAAGGAAAAACTGTGGCTATAACAGCAGCTGTTCATGGTGGAGAATATACAGGTGTATTTGGTCTAATCAAGCTATCTAGGGAAATAAGTCCTCAAGATTTAAGTGGCCAATTAATATTAGTACATATAACTAATGTATCTGCATTTGAAGCAAAAATGCAATATGTTGGACCTATCGATGGAAAAAACCTTAATAGATGTTTTCCAGGAGATAAGAATGGAACTCATACAGAACAATTGGCGTATTTCATTTCAGAAGAAGTATATGGTCAAAGTGATTTCTTTTTAGACCTACATAGTGGAGATATACATGAGGATTTGATGCCTTTCACTTTATACCATCGAGATGCAAGCGAAGAGGTTAGAATGGAATCTAGAAAAATCGGTGAACTTATGAATCTAGGACCAGTAATAGGCTCAGGTTCTGATTGTGGCAGTATAAATGGAATGGCTATGAAATACAACATTCCAGGTGTTTTAGCTGAGCTAGGATGTAGGGGTGAATGTAATGTGGATCAGGCTATTTTATATAAAGACAGAATATTAAATGTATTGTACTATTATGGTTTACTAGATGGTGAAGCTGAAGTACTTAACCCAGAAGAAGTAGACTATGTGCATTGTATGTATTGTTTAGATGCTGATATAGATGGATTATGGTATCCTTCTTATGGCGCAGGCGATGAAGTTAGCGAAGGCGAACTTGTAGGATATATTACAGATTATTTTGGTAATATATTAAGGGAATATCATTCACCTGTAAATGGTAGAATTTTATATAATACAACATCTTTAGCTATAAGAAATGGAGATCCATTAATTTCATTTATAAGTAATATAAATACATGTACATGCTGTTCTAATCATGGTTTACTAGAATGGCATAATAGAGATAATATTTAAAATTTTGATATCTTAAAGAGAAAAGTGATAAACAATAGATTTACTATTATATTGCTTGTCACTTTTTTTATAGCACATATGAAATTATATTCATTTGAAAATTTCCTTACAAAACAACAAAATTCTATTTATATAAATAAAATATAAAATAATGCAATTAATTTAATTATAAAAAACATAATAAAAATACAAAACAAAATGATTTATTTTGTATTTTTATTATGTTTTAAGAATAGATATTACAATTTAGAATGACAAAAATAATAAGTAAAAATTTAATTAATAAAGAAAAAATATAATTTAATTAATAAAATAATAAAAATATAATAAAATTTTTATTTATAGAGGTATTTAATATATAAACTATAGGGGGGTGGGTATTGTAAAAAAATGTATAAAATGGTAGATTTGATAATAGAATGGAATTACAAAATATGAAAAAAATGTCACTTTTAAAGAATTTTTGTGTTATAGTAAAAAAGGAAAAAATAAGTAGTTATAAAAGTTCTATTTAATAGACTAACAGGGAAATTGGTGCAAATCCAATGCGATCCCGTCACTGTGATAAAGGGTTAATTTTAAAACCACTGGATATATATCTGGGAAGGTAAGATTAACAATGCTTTTCAGCCAGGATACCTGCTTTTATAAAAAAATAGAGAACTATTCTACGGTGTATAGGTGCGTTCTGAAAAGATATTTTTAGGGTCTTTATTTATGCACACTCAAAGTGTGTTTTTTAATTTTAGGGATATTAAAAAATAAATTAGTAGATAGTAAATAAAATGATAATGGGGTTAATTATATGGATGTAAAGCAATTGCAGTATTTCGTAGTAAGTGTTGATATGGGGAGTTTCCATTCAGCAGCAGAGGCGTTAATCACTACTCAACCAAACGTAAGTAAAATAGTCAAATCATTAGAAGATGAATTAAACATGACTTTATTAAATCGTACTAGAAGTGGAGTAATTATTACACCACAGGGAGAACGTATTTATGCATACGCTATTGAAGTGTTAAAAAATATAAATATGATAAATGAATTTAAGAAAGGTCAAGAAATAGAAACCTTATCTATATCTAGTGTTCCTAGTAACACATTGTCTTTTTATTTATCTCAATTTTATAACATTAATAAACAAGAGAAAGACATACAGCTAGATTTCTTTGAAACAAATGTCCAAAATGTAATCAGAAGAGTACATGCTAGAAAATCAGAACTTGGTTTTGTTTATATTTCAAAGAGAAGTATGTCAGCATTTAGACAACTAATAAAATCAAAAGGATTAGAATATCATGAGCTAACAAAAGCGCCGTTATATTTATTTGTGGGAAAAAATAGTCCGTTATATAGAAAAAAATCAGTAAACGAAACTGCATTAAAGGATATAAAATTAATTCAATATCATGAAAAACAATTTTCACTATATAATCATCTAGGACATATAAAAGAAGATGTTATATATAACGGAGAAAATATGTCTATATCATATACAAATAGTGATAGTTTTTTAACTCAGTTAATAAAAAATACTGAATATGGATGTATTGGAAGTAGCTTTGTTAAAAATCAATACCATGAATTGGGAATAAAAGCTATACCGATAACATCTTGTGAAAAAAGCATTTCGTTTGGATATATTAGAAGAAAAAAAGATGAGATATCAGATTTAGCAAAATCGCTTATTTTATATTTTGATGATATAAAAAGATTTTAATATAAAATAACTAAATAATAATACATATATATTATTGTTTTAAGGAGGAGGTATTTTGAATAGTAAGCAAATAGCAAGAAGATTAATTCAAATGGTGATTGTATTAATAGGTATAAGTTTTATAACTTTTGCATTAATATATATGGCACCTGGGGACCCCGTTAGAGCAATGTACTCTTCAAGTGGTGTAATACCAAGTGAAGAAGTGATGAATCAAACTAGAGAAGCTATGGGTCTAAATAAACCATTCATAGTACAATATTTTGACTGGTTAACTTCATGTCTTCACGGAGATTTCGGAACATCATACTCATCAGGGAAACCTGTTATAGGAATTTTGATGGATAGATTGATTCCAACTTTAAAACTTGCGTTTTTATCTTTAATAATAATGTTAATAGTTGCAGTTCCAAGTGGTATATTAGCGGCAGTTAAACAAAATAAATTTGCAGATTATCTAGTAAGGGGAATAACTTTCTTGGGAGTTTCTATACCAAACTTTTGGGTTGGGTTAATGCTTTTATATTTTGTTGCATTAAAGCTAAGTCTTTTACCTGTAGTTTCGATAGGTGGGGGAATAAAAAGTATGATTTTACCCGCAATAACTTTAGCGTTTGCAATGGCAGCTAAATATACAAGACAAGTTCGTACAGCAGTATTAGAAGAATTAAATAAAGATTATGTTATAGGTGCAAAAGCTAGAGGTTTAAGTTATGGAAAAATACTTTTAAGACATGTATTTCCAAACTCTTTATTACCATTAATAACATTACTAGGTTTATCTTTGGGTTCATTATTAGGTGGTACAGCGGTTGTAGAAGTTATATTCTCTTATCCAGGGCTTGGAAATTTAGCAGTTACATCAATTACTGCTTATGATTATCCAGTAATTCAAGCTTATGTACTTTGGATAGCACTTATTTATATGATTATAAATCTAATAGTGGATCTTTCGTATACTTTAGTAGATCCAAAAGTAAGAGAGAGAGGTTAGTGATGAAAAATATTAAAACATTTATAAAGAAGAATAAATTATTTTCAGCACTTATCGTAATGGCAATAATTATAGCACTTGTAGCAATATTTGCTCCAGCTTTAGCACCATATAGTCCTTATGATGCGGAATTAAGTAATGCTTTCCAAGCTCCAAGTTCAGAACATTTATTTGGAACAGATAAATTAGGAAGAGATGTTTTATCTCGTGTAATTTATGGGACAAGAATATCTTTAAGTGCATCTTTAATATTAGTAGTACTTATATTTTTAATTGGGACTATTGCAGGTATTTTGGCAGGCTATTTCGGTGGAATTGTAAATGCTGTAATAATGAGAATTTCAGATATGATGATTTCATTCCCAGGTATGGTATTAGCTATTGCAATGGCTGGTATTATGGGGGCAAGTGTAAAAAATGCAGTAATAGCAATTATGCTTGTAAGTTGGACAAAGTATGCTAGATTAGCAAGAAGTTTAGTTTTAAAAATATGTGAAGAAGATTATATCCATGCAGCAAGAGTTACAGGATGTAAAACAATAACTATTATAACTAAATATCTTTTACCAAATATATTACCTACATTAGTGATAACAGCAACAACTGATATAGGAACAATGATATTAGAACTTGCAGGGCTTTCATTCTTAGGATTTGGGGCACAATCACCTGCAGCAGAATGGGGACTTATGTTAAATGAAGGACGTGCTTATTTATTAAACTGTCCATGGTTAATGGTATTCCCAGGGCTGGCAATATGTATAGTAGTAATTGTATTTAATCTTATAGGGGACAATTTAAGAGATATATTAGACGTTAGACAAGAAACTAGCGAAACTAAAGTTAGTTAATAATTTAAACTTAATCAAAGATAAAAAGAAAAATATTAGGGAGGTATTTTGATGAAAGTTTTCAAAAGAATAAAAAAAGTAATGGTTGCAACATTAATTGCAGCAATGACATTAGGAGCGGTTACAGGATGTAGTTCGTCATCAAATGGATCATCAAATGGTGGTGGAGATAGTAAAACATTAAACTTTGGATGTACAAACTTTTCAGACTCGTTAGACCCATCATCAATAGTTAATGCAGCTTGGTGTGTAAGTAGATATGGTATAGGGGAATGCTTATATAGATTTGACCAACAAATGCAACCACAACCTTATCTAGCAGATTCAGTTAAATCAAATGATGATAATACTGAATGGACATTCCATATAAGAGATGGAGTAAAATTCTCAAATGGTAAAGAATTAACACCATCAGCAGTTAAAAAATCTATAGAATATACTTTTAAACAAGAAGAAGACGGAAAAGGAACTGCACATCCATCTCAATTCTTAAAATATGAATCAATAGAAGCTGACGATGAAAGTGGTAATTTAACAATAAAAACAAGCCAAGCATATGCAGATTTAAGTGCTGTTTTAGCAAATCCATTATTCGTAATAGTAGATGTTGATGCAGATACTGATATGGCAGACCAACCAATAGGTACTGGACCATATGCTGTTGTTAAGAAAAATGAAGGTACTTCTATAGAAATGGAAGCTAATGAACATTACTGGAATGGTGACGTACCATACGAAAAATTAAATGTTATATTTATAAAAGATGCTACTTCTAAGTACATGGCTCTTGAAAACGGTGATGTTGATGTTATAGAAAACGTATCAAATATAAGTGACTTAGAAAATGTAAAAAAATCTGACAAATACAATGTATCAGAAGTTGTTGGTGGTAGAACAGGTTTCGCATACATAAATCAAGACAAAGACAGAGCTCTTGCTAATGATGATTTAAGAAAAGCAGTTCTTATGTCTGTAGATGATGAAACTTTATGTAATACTACAGTTGGTGGAATGTATGAAGCAGGTATATCTGTATTACCATCAAGTTTAGATTATGGATATGATAAATTAAAAGATGCTACTCCATATGATGTAGAAAAAGCTAAAAAAATATTAGATGATGCTGGTATAGTTGACTCTGATGGAGACGGATATAGAGAATTTGATGGAGACGGAAAAAATATAGAATTATCATTCTTAACTTATGATAGTAGATGCTTAAAAGAATTCTCTGAAGGTACTGCTGCTAATATAGAAAAAATCGGAATAAAAGTTAACGTACAAGAAACTGATGCAGATACTGAATGGAACAAACTTACTGCAGGTGAGTATGACTTATTATCAACTAACTGGTTAACAGTTCAAGTTGGGGATCCAATTGGATACATGGAAAACTGGTATAGTAAATCAAAAGCTAACTACTGTTCATATAAAAATGAAAAATACGATAAATTATATGAAAAATTATTAGTTGAAACTGATCAAGATAAAATAAAAGAATTAGTACAAGAAATGCAACAAATATTAGTTGATGATGGTGCTGCTTTAATACATGGTTACTATAAAGGAAACATCTGCAGTACAAAAGCAGTTGAAGGAGCTAACGTTTATACAGCTGACTATTATTGGATAAGTACAGCTATAAAACCAGCTGAATAATTTAAAATCTGGAGGAGATGATGGTCTTATGTTAAAAATAGATAATATAACAGTTCAATATGGAAACAATAAACCCACAATTGAAGATTTTAATTTAGAGATTAGTTCTGGTGAAATAGTGGCTATAGTTGGAGAAAGTGGGAGTGGAAAAACAACAGTCATAAGATCAGTATTAGGTCTACTTCCAGGTCAAGGTAAGGTTACAAAAGGGGATATCGTCTTTGAAGGCGATTCCCTTCTAAAATACACAGACAAACAATGGAATCAATGCAGAGGAACTAAGATGTCTATGATTTTCCAAGATTGTGGTTCAATGATTAATCCTAATAGAAGAATAGGAAGTCAATTTGTAGAGTATATTAGAGTTCATGAAAATATGCCTAAAGATAAGGCAAAAGAAAAAGTTATTGAAATGCTTGATAGAATGAGATTACCGCAAGCAAAAGATATAATGAGAAAATATCCGTTCCAATTAAGTGGTGGCCAACGCCAAAGGGTAGGAATTGCTATGGCGATGACATTTCAACCAAAACTTTTAATAGCGGATGAACCTACAAGTGCACTTGATGTAACAACTCAATCACAAATTATAAAAGAGATGATGGAACTTAGAGATAAATACAACACATCTATTATGATAGTTACACATAATTTAGCAGTCGCATTATATATGGCTGATAAAATAATTGTAATGAAAGATGGAGAAGTTGTAGATAGAGGAAATAGAGACGAAATCTTAAATAATCCGAAAAGTGATTATACAAAACGATTATTAGCATCTGTTCCAACATGGAGGGAGGAACGTCATGCTTAAAACTAAAGATACTGTATTAGAAATTGATAATATTGTAAAAGAATTTCCAGTTGGAAAGAATGGCAAAATGACAGCATGTAATAAAGTATCACTTTGCTTTGAAAAAGGAAAAACATTAGGTATTATAGGTGAAAGTGGATGCGGAAAAAGTACACTAATGAAAATTGTAATGCAATTAGAAAAGCCTACATCAGGCCAAATACTTTACCACGGAGAAGATATTACAAAATTAAAAGGTGAAAAACTGCGCCAACATAGACGTAATATACAAATGGTTTTCCAAGATCCAACAACAGCATTTAATCCTAAGATGAAAGTGAAAGATATTATATGTGAGCCACTTTTAAATTTTGGATTAATCAAAAAAGGCGAAAAAGAAGAAGTAGCTAAAAAATATTTAGAGATGGTTGAATTACCTGCAGAATTTATGGATAGATATCCTCATAACATGAGTGGTGGTCAACGTCAACGTATAGGAATAGCCAGAGCTTTAGTTTTAGATCCAGAAGTATTAATACTTGATGAATCTACTTCAGCACTAGATGTTTCTATACAAAAGAATATAATTGATTTAATTAATAAAATTCAAAAAGAAAGAAATCTAACTATAGGATTTGTATGCCATGATATAGCATTGGTTACAGAAACTAGTCACACTGTAGCAGTTATGTATTTAGGAAATATAGTTGAAATATTACCTGGACACAAACTAAGCAAATTAGCTATGCATCCATACACAAAAGCATTGATGAGTGCAGTATTTGATTTAAATATGGACTTTTCTCAACCAATAGAAGAAATAAATAACGATATATCTAATAAGATAGATAATATAAATGCATGTCCATTTAGAGATAGATGTGATTGTGCAATAGAACTTTGTAGCAGAAGAATGCCAGGATTAAAGAAAGTATCAGAAGGGCATTATGTAGCTTGTCACTTAGATTTTACTGTTTAATATATAAAAAGGAGTCCGTTTCAAAGGACTCCTTTTTATATATTTTATATATTAAAAAAATTTATATCTTTAAATAATATTTAGGAATGAACTTTTTAATATAAGAAATTATAAATTTTTAAATTACATATAAAAGAACACATAAATATTGGCATAAACTACCTAACAATATAAATATGTGGAATATTTCATGGAATTCTAATTTTTTTAGTTTTAAAAATTTAGGTTTAGTTCCATAAATAATAGCACCAATAGTATAAAAAACACCACCGCCAACTAATAACATAAGCCCAACAGTAGAAAGAGATTTATATAGTGGTACAATTAAAAATATAGCACCCCATCCCATAACTACATATATAAGGGTAGAAACCCAACGAGGACAGTTAAACCAAATTAATTTAAAAGATACTCCTAATACAGCAATTAATATTTCTACTCCGAATAAAATCCATCCTTTAAAACCATTTAAAGATATTAAGCAGAAAGGGGCATAAGATCCAGCTATTAAGATAAAAATCATTGAATGGTCTAACTTTCTTAAAAACTTAATTGTATTTTCTTTAGCTATTACTAGATGATATGTAGCTGATGCTGAATACAGCAAAATTAAAGATATACCAAAGATGATTACAGCTGTTAACGCTACAGGTGAAGGATTTTCTAATGTCGTTTTTATTACCAATATTAATAAACCAGCAAATGATAAAATAGCCCCAAATAAATGTGTAAAACCGTTAATCGGTTCTCGAGTATATTTAGCCATTATGTACATACCTCCTATTTTTTATTGAATACTACCTATAATTTATAAGTAAAATAGAGTAAATATAAAAAGTATTTCTTAATATAATTATATCTATATTATTAACTAATGTATGTATTAAACGTTAAAAAATAGCTATAATTAATAAGATTGACAAAAATATAAATTTATATTTAATAAAAAATAAAAAAAAATTAAAAAAAGTATTGACGGATATTTTTTTAGGTGATATAGTATTACTTGTCCTTGAGAGAGGGGCAAGAACTTAAAGAGTGAATAAATCGAAACTGATGAAAACTCAAAAAATTTTTTAAAAAAAGTGTTGACAAACAAAATTAAGTTTGTTAAACTAAAGAAGCTGAAGCAAGCGAAACAACTTAAAAAAGTTAAGCGAGTTAAGTAAATGAACTTTGAAAATTAAACAGTAGTTTAATTAATAAACTTTAATTCACACGAATTAAAACCAACAACAAACCAAGCCAGATATTCAGATAATGATTAGTCTGAGCGGGAAACTTCATTAAGAAGTAA
>JABLTS010037933.1_pt1 | contig 10475 bp, 9 predicted proteins | sample 7160081 | NCBI WGS metagenome assembly JABLTS01 (sample SAMN14651231, study PRJNA627086) | human gut metagenome | isolation source: feces | host: Homo sapiens
CTTAATAAAAGACATTCCGAGAATTTTATTTATTATTCAAATTCAATAGTTGCAGGTGGTTTTCCTGTACAATCATACATTACTCTGTTTACACCATTAACTTCATTTACTATTCTAGTAGTTACTTTTCCAAGAACTTCCCATGGTAAATCAGCAGATTCTGCTGTCATGAAGTCACTTGTAGTTACAGCTCTTAAAGCAATTGCATAATCATAAGTTCTTTCATCACCCATAACTCCTACAGATCTCATATTAGTTAAAGCTGCAAAATATTGACCAATTTCTTTATCAATTCCAGCCTTAGCTATTTCTTCTCTGTAGATAGCATCTGCATCTTGAACTATTCTTACTTTTTCAGCAGTTACTTCACCAATAATTCTAATACCAAGTCCTGGTCCTGGGAATGGTTGTCTGTATACTAAATGTTCTGGTATATTAAGCTCTAAACCAGCTTTTCTAACTTCGTCTTTAAATAATAATCTTAATGGTTCGATTATTTCTTTGAAATCAACGTAATCAGGAAGTCCTCCAACATTGTGGTGAGACTTAATTACAGCTGAATCTCCTAATCCACTTTCAATTATATCTGGATAAATTGTACCTTGAACTAAGAAGTCCACAGCTCCAATTTTCTTAGCTTCTTCTTCAAATACTCTAATGAATTCTTCGCCTATGATTTTTCTCTTAGTTTCTGGATCTTCTACCCCAGCAAGAGCCTCATAGAATCTTTCTTGAGCATTAACTCTAATAAAGTTTAAGTCATATTGACCTTCTGGTCCAAATATAGCTTCTACTTCATCTCCCTCATTTTTTCTAAGTAAACCATGGTCAACAAATACACAAGTTAACTGCTTTCCAATAGCTTTTGATAATAAAACTGCTGCAACAGATGAGTCAACTCCACCTGATAATGCACATAAAGCTTTACCATTTCCTACTTTTTCTCTTATTTCTTCAATTGTCTTCTCAACAAATGAATCCATTTTCCAATCTCCAGAACACTTACAAATGTTATAAACAAAGTTTGATAACATCTTAGTTCCTTCTTGAGTATGCATAACTTCTGGATGGAATTGAACTGCATATAAGTTCTTTTCTGCACATTCCATAGCTGCAACTGGACAAACAGGAGTATTTCCTATAATTTTAAATCCTTCTGGAGCTCTTTCTATGTAATCAGTGTGACTCATCCAACAAATTGTTGATGGTGCAACACCTTCAAATAATTTTGATTCAACATCAACAGCAACTTCTGTCTTACCATATTCACTTACAGGCGCAGTAGCAACTTTTCCTCCAAGTACATGAGACATAAGTTGTGAACCATAGCAAATACCAAGTACAGGTATTCCTAATTCAAATATAGACTTATCACATAAAGGAGAATTTTCACCATATACACTGTTTGGTCCTCCAGTGAAGATTATTCCTTTTGGGTTCATTTCTCTTATTTTTTCAACGCTTAAATTATAAGGATGAACCTCACAATATACATTACACTCTCTAACTCTTCTTGCAATTAATTGATTATATTGACCACCAAAGTCAAGTACTAATACTAATTCTCTACTCATTAGAATCCTCCTAATGTTTTTTCTTTAATTATCTCGTAAAATTATACACTTTTCAACAAAAATGTTAAAATCTAAACACAGAAACTCCAAAAAGGAGTTTCCATATCTAACTATTAACTAAGAACTATTAACTATTAACCATCCAAACTATTCTCTAACACTATAATTTGGTGCTTCCTTAGTTATATTTATATCATGTGGATGACTTTCTCTTATTCCTGATGCAGTTTGAACAACAAATCCAGCATTTTCAAATAAATCTTCTAAAGTTGGAGCTCCAAGGTATCCCATACCTGATCTTATTCCACCTATTAATTGGTATAAAGTATCAGCTACTGGTCCCTTATATGCAACTCTTCCTTCAACACCTTCTGGAACAAATTTCTTAGTACCATTTTGGAAGTATCTATCAGAAGAACCTTTCTCCATAGCCCCTAAAGAACCCATTCCTCTATAAACTTTATAACTTCTTCCTTGATATATTTCCATTTCACCTGGTGCTTCTTCACAACCAGCAAGCATTGATCCCATCATACAAGCACAAGCTCCACCAGCTAAAGCCTTAACTATATCTCCTGAATACTTAAGTCCACCATCAGCAATTACTGGTACTCCATATTTTCTTCCTTCTTCAGCACAATCCATAACTGCAGTTAATTGAGGAACCCCTACCCCAGCAACTATTCTTGTTGTACAAATTGATCCTGGTCCAATACCAACCTTTATACAGTCAGCTCCAGCTTCAGCTAAATCTCTTGTAGCTTCTGCAGTAGCAACATTACCAGCAATTATTTGAAGATCAGGATATTTAGCTTTTATCTTTTTAACACCATCAATAACTCCTTTAGAGTGACCGTGAGCTGTATCTAATGTAATAACGTCAACTTGAGCTTTAACTAAGGCATCAACTCTATCCATCATATCATTAGTTATTCCAACTGATGCTCCACAAAGCAGTCTTCCTCTTGAATCCTTTGCTGCGTTTGGATATGCTCTAACTTTTTCTATATCCTTTATTGTTATAAGACCTTTTAAGTTGTTTTCTGAATCAACTAAAGGTAATTTTTCTATTTTATGAGTCTTTAATATTTCTAAAGCTTCTTCTAATGTTGTTCCTTCTGGAGCTGTTACTAATGGACTCTTAGTCATAACTTCTGAAATTACTTTATCATAGTTTGTTTCAAAAACTATGTCTCTGTTAGTTATGATTCCTACTAATTGAGTTCCTCTTGTAACTGGAACACCTGAGATTCTATATTGAGACATTAATTCTAATGCTTCTCTTACTGTATGGTCTTCATTCAAGAATATTGGATCTGTAATTACTCCATTTTCTTGTCTCTTAACTCTATCAACTTCTTTTGCTTGATCTTCAATTGTCATGTTTTTGTGTATTATTCCGATTCCGCCTTCTCTAGCCATTGCAATTGCCATCTTAGATTCAGTAACAGTATCCATACTTGCACTCATTAGTGGTATGTTTAGTGTTATTGTCTTTGTTAATTGAGTTTTTAATGAAACTTGATTTGGTAAAACCTCTGATTTGTTTGGTACTAGTAATACATCATCAAATGTGTAAGCTGTTTTTAATATTCTTGCCATACTTAATCTCTCCTATCATAATTATTTATCTTTATATTTATGTAATAAATGCATTTTATATCTGATTATTTATTTTTGGGGTTAATCAAATAAAAAAAAGCATATTAAGTCCGCTATCTATAAGTGAACATTAATATGCTTTTACCCTATACATTATTCGTGTTTAGGTAAGTATATCAAACTCACTCATAGATGAAAATTTAAGGTTTTCAGTAGAAACACCCTGCCATATTCAGGGTTTATATGAGTTGTTTTATTATTCGTGTTTTTTCGCTTTTTATTATTATAGTTTATGGTTTATGGCTTGTCAATATAATAAATTGAAACAAATAAATGCTAATAATATATTTACCATCTTTGTGGTATATTATTAGCATTTATAAATATCTTATTGTTCATTTTTAGTAATTTTATTAATATCTCTACTTATTTTATGATAAATTATTATTTTAGTTATTATCTAAATATAAATATTTTTAATTTATAGAACTTAATTCTTATTCAATCCTATTTTATATAACTTCATCTTTTTTTAATTAGTTAAAAACTCGTTAATAAAATTCAACACTTTCTCACTAGAAGGTATAAGCCCTATTGCATTTATATTTATATCAACTTTATAAAAATATAATTTTCCTAGTACCAAAATAAAACTTTTCCCATTATTATTTATTGTATATCCCACTGGCTTTCCACTCGGACTATTAATATTTTTCATAACAATAATAGCACTATTCCTTATATTAGTAGTAAAAGTTTCTCTACTATATAATTCTCCATTAACTAAAAAACCACTATCAATCAAGTCCCAAATTACATATTCACTCGAATCAATTGATCCCGTTATAGTATTACTATTATTTGATTCTAATGTAAATATACCTCTAGCATATATATTTTCTTTAATATATAAATCACTATTATATAGTTTTATATTTAGTTGCTTATTTACATCCACTCCCGATTCCTTAACTAGCAACTTACTATCTTGTGAATTTATATTTATTCCGCTATTAGAATATATTCTTTGTTTTATACACATCAAACTACTATTGCTTATAACTATATTTATCTTATTATTTATCTCAATCCCACCTTTAACTATTAAATTACTATTATTTAATATAATAGTTAATGGCTTATTAGACCTTATCGACTGCTCTACAACTAATGTACTATTAACAAGTTCTATAGTTTCAATATTGTTATTATAAAAATCTAAACTATTATTTACTTTCACAGTTTTATTTTCTATTTTATTTAAATCCTCTGACTTAATTTGAGAATTTTCTAAAGTATAATCAAATTGAATATTGCTCCATTTATCATCATTACCTAATTCATTGACAAAATTTTCAACATTGATTTGATTTATTCTAATATTTAAACTATTAAGTTCACTATTATTCCCTGAGTCTTTAACTATTTGATTATTAATATCAATCTTTACTCCTGATGCTATACTATCTATAAAACTTAATTGGTTATTTTCCTTTACTTCAATATCCCCTTTTACATTTAAGCAAGCAAATGGATTAAATATTATGTTACCTACACTATCTACAGTAAGATTTACACTAATAATTTGTTCCTCTTTCTTTTGAATAGTAGAATTGCTTTCTTTATAAGCTATACTTGTTATAGTATATTCATAAATATCTTCACCTAAATCATTAGTTGTTTTTTTATATTTTCTATTACCTTTAACCTTAATACCTTTAAAACTATTTGAATCACTAAAAGTAATATCTATTTTTTCAAATTCATTTGGTAAATTTTCTATTTTATTTACAGAAGATAATTCTTTTATTAAATTATTCTTTAAAATACTTAATCCGGACTTTGCTGCCAATTCTAAATCAACATTTGCACTGTAATTAGCATTTAACTTCATAGTATTAATAACACTTCCTGATACAGCTGTTCCTATTATCAACAAGGCCGCTGTAACGACTAAAACTATTACCAATGTTGCTCCCCTTTTTTTCATTAAATCACCTACTCATAATATACTTTTACATTTCTAATAAGCTCAGTCCCAATATTACCTTGACTCTGTATTAATATATTCTTTTTGTTTCCAGGCTGTATTTCTGAATTATTAGATTTCCAATTAATCTCATAATTATTTTCATCAATTTTTCTCCAACTATTAACATTATATATAGCCGTTATATTTTTATTAGGTATAAATTCAAATAATATTTTCATAGAATTTATCTGTTTATCAGTATTATTTTCAATAAAAATACTCCATTCAGCACCACTTTGCCAATCTTTAATGTCTTCCCCACTATATATTTTCACTTTATTATATTCGTTTTCACATGCTACATAATTAATAGTATTTTTAGGTGCAAACCTTGCTATTATATTATTTATTTGTTGTTGGATATTTAATGATAGTTCATTATAATCATTTAAAACTTCAAACCCTCTATTATTATTGTTAATTGTAACATTTTTACCAACAATTATACTGTTATTCATCCTTATGTCATTTATTAAATTAATGTTTATATCTCCATTACAAATAAAAATTGTATTCTCTAAATTACTACTCTGATTAATATTCACCTGATAATAATTAACTAAATATACCTTATATCCATCTATCTCTATGTATCCTACCCCATTCAATATATCTTCTTCATTTATTTCATCAGTTATATATGTTTTATCAATACTATCTATATTATTGATAGAAATGCTATTTTTCTTTAAAAATGTAAATGAAGGTGGATAAACATCACCATACTCTACTTCGACTTCATTTCCATTAATCTTATTAAACTTTATTCCTTCACATCTAATAACATCTAGCTTTTGACTTATAAACTCTTTAACATTTATATCAATATTTTTTGCAGATATAAAATGATTAAATATATTACAATTTACTTTATCTGTTGTAACTGACCCTATATTTCCATTTCCATTATTACTGCCTTCCCCATTAATCCCTAATTCAATATCCATTTTTTCATTAATATCAGTAGAGAAACTTGATGAATATTCTCTATCAACATTACCTTTTATGCCTATAATATTCATATTAATTAAATTTTCATTTTTACTAAACTCTATATTGTTGGATATATCTAAGTTATTAATTAATATAACTATGTCGTCATTTGATACTGAAATACTTATATTATCACTCTTATCATCATTTAAAAGCCTAGTTTTATCATCAATACTAAAACTTACTTGTAATAAATTAATATCACCATTTTTATTAGTAGCCTTAATATACACTATATTTTTTTTAGCATATCCTTTTGGAACTACGACCATTAATGACTCTTGATTATCAATTTCATAATTATCATTAATTAGTAATATCTTATTTTTATTAGTATATATAAATACATCTTTTGAATTATAATCCTCAACTACATTTTCTATACTCATTACTGCTTTTCTAAATTGATCTTCTCCTACAGAATAATTTTCAGTTCTATTATAAACTTTATATCCTTGTATTAATATTCCGCTTATTAGCACTGATGCTAATAATAATATAGATAAAACAACCATTAATTCAACTAAAGTAAAACCTCTTCTTTTATCTTTCATTTTTCCTCCTTTTTATATTTTTCTATATACATACATTTCCTTCGTTATATCTTCATTTTTTATATTATTTATAAGATTTATCTTGATATTATAAATATTGTCTCCATCATCCCTAATTGTAATTTCAGCGATATAATTTGAACCATCACTAATTATTAAATCATCCTTTAATTGTTGTTGCATATTCTCTATAGTATTAAACCTCAAAGTAATATTAACTTTTTCTTTTAGATTATAAAATCTTGTATTATTAATATAATCTATAGTTCTGCTCCCATCAGTATTTACTTCAAAAGATGTGAAAATAGCCCTTATTATTGCTGTATTATTAAGTAATACATTAGATTTATCCTCTGTTTTAGCTGTATTAATCATCATAGTACTTATTCCAACAAATAAAATAGAAAGGATGGCCATAGCAGCCATTATTTCTACTAAAGTCATCCCCTTTTTTCTGTCATATTTTTTATTTAAAGGAGTTATCTTTTCCATAAATTCCATCATTGAACTCATAGCTTTCAGCCTCCTCATAATTTAAGTTATAAAAATTAGCTGTTATCCCTGAATTTAATTTAGTTCCTTCAGCTGGATTTAATGATATATTAGAAACATCTGCAACCCTAGAATAATTCTCAACAGACTTAACAAACTTCATTATATCTTCATACTCTCCAGTTAAAGTCATATTAACAATTTGCTTTTTTACAGCTTGTTCATCATTAGCTCCTATGGTCGCTTCTTGTGTTCCCCCTATATCAAGTCCTCTATCAATTTCTGTAACTACTCCATTTTCATCAGTTACAACACCATCACTTGACTTTATTTCTTCTTCTGAAACATCAGAGTTTGAAAAACTCAATGCTCTCATTTCTACATTGCTCCTACTCATTAACCCTTTTAAATCATAAATTATTTGAGCTACTGCTGGTGTTTTTGAAATTTCTTCTAATGCATTATCATATTTAACTTGTAATTCTTTTTGTTTTTCTTCTAACACCTTATTTTGCGCTGGAACCATAGCTACTCTTACTTGTTCAGCTCTCTTTGCATCTAAAGTCATTAAGTTATTAGAATATTGCTCAAGTTGAGGTAATATCAAAAATCTTAATCCTAAAACAAGAGAAAGAATAACAATTGTAGTTGATAATATAACCTTATCTTTTTTAGAAAGATTTTTTAAATAAAGTACAATACTATTCTGTTGCTTTTGCTTTGCTTCCATCTTTACTTACCCCTTCTATAGTAATTGAAAAACTATATTTTATTATAGTGTTTTTATTTATTTCAGAATTAGTTCCTTCTGATCCATTATTAGTCTTATCACTGTTATCTTGTGTAACATTTGTTTTATCATTAGCATCATCAGATGCTAACTCTATTATTTCATCCCAAATGTTAACACTACCAGTTAAAGCAATAGGCATAAATGTGCCCCTTGTTGATATACTACCATTTTCTTCATCTAAACTAGATACTTCTATGGTCTCTTCAATTGGATTTATGTAACTAATCTTTGCATTACAAAACTCTTCACTCATTTCTAAATTTGCCAAGAATTCTGGAATTGCACTATATGTAGATGATTTTCCACTAATATTTATTAATCCACTATCAGTAAATGAAAATCCTTCAAATGTTATTTCTTTCGGTACATAAGTATTCAACTTAGAAATAATCTCAGATGTATTGCTTGTACTATTATCTATATCTTTAATTCTATTTATAAAATACTCCATTTTATTAATTTCAGATTGCAATTGTTGATTCTTTACCACTATCTCATTATATCTAGCAATATCTGCGTCAATATTTGCTATTTCCTTAGTTATAATCTTATTGATTACCAAAAACGGAGTCACGATAGCTATTATTGCTATTAAAATTAATATAGGCACTCTTACCAATACTTTATCTATATTGGCTTTATCTTTTTCTTTTTTAATAGTTTTAGGACTTAAGTTAAGTAATTTATTATCATTTCCTCTAAGAAGCAATCCATAAGACGATATATACTTAGGGAAATTATCTTTAAACTTAAGTTTTAATCCCAAATCTGATGGATCTTTTACTAATATACATGGTAATTCAAAATATTTTTCCAAATACTTTTCCATATTAGTCATTATCATATCTGCACATATTATAATAAAGTTTGTAACAGGCTTATTGTTTTTTTCAGAATTATAATATCTTACAGTGTTATTTACACTAGCTAATAAGTTTTCAAAATTCATCATTAACTGTTGATTATTTTCAAAAACATTGGTGACTTGCTTGCTATCTAGTGCTGTAACTGCTGCCTCCTCATATACTTCATTAAATATATTCTTAATTCCAAAAGGAAGATTTCTTTCAAATTTTAAAACATTGCCTTCAATTATTCCAAGTGTTGAGCTATCTGCTCCAAAATAAAATATCCCAGTTGATTCCTCACTGGCAATATGATCACTACTTTTTAATACTCGAGCTAGAGAATTAGATAATATATCTATTACTTCTAATTCTTTACCTATTTCTTCTGCTATTTCAATTATTGGATTTATTTTTTCTTTAGTTGCTGCAACTAGCAGTATCTTATATGCTTTTTTTTCTTTTGTATTTATTTTTTCTACTATTTCATAATTCATATAGTAGTCATCTATATCTGGTATAAATTGTTTGAATTCAAAATTTACTGCCTCAATTAAAGCATTATTTTTAAGTATAGGTACTTCTATGTATCTTGTTATTATATCTGTTCCTCTTAAAACAAAGGATACATTTTTAATATCTCTACCATTAACATCTAAATAATCATTTAAAAGTTTAACTATAGAATCTTTATCTCTAACATTACCATCTTTACAATCACCATTTTCTAATTCAATAGTATGTGTCTCATATATCTTATTTTTATTTCCAATAAGAATATTTATAGATGTATCTGTTATTTGGATAGATAGTTTTTTGTTATTCACTATTGACATTAGGCTACCTCCTATTTATTATTTTTTCTTATATGGATTTTCACCTGTCCACTCTATTATTTTCCCATTTTCTATCTTAATTTTATTAATAGCCTCTTGATCAGCTACAATAGATTTTAGAGATTTATATGTAATATCCTGTTGTAGTAAATCATGCAGCCCTTCATAATCTTGTAAAAAACCATTATTAATTAATTCCTTTAATTCAATATCCATGTTTATCACTTCTCCACTTGATAAAACATGATAAACTACATTTCTTGATTGAACTATTATATTTGTCTTTTTAGTTCTATTAATATATCCTGATACAGTTGGTACTAATACTGCTGCTAAGATTACTATAATAGCTATAACAGACATTAATTCAATTAATGTAAAAGCCTTTTTCTTATTTTTTATCCTCATAATTTCCTCTTAAAAAATCAGGACCAATAGGACAAGATAATAAAGAAATAATTATAATTTTATTGAACTGTTGTTGCTAAATCAGCAAAATCATTTCCATCTAATACAATCTTATTAAGACTATTTGGATCAGAATTAATCATAAAAGCTTCTTTAACTGTCATCTCTTCTATATTTTTAATGGCATTAATTTCTAATAAATCACTTCCAATTAATGATGGTAAATCACCAATTTCAACATTTTCATTGTTAGTTAAAGTATATTTATCAGTTTCATTAGGTGCTGTAATATTAAACGTCTCCAAAGCCCCTACTGAATTTAATACTTATATAAAGTATATTTATC
>JABLTS010084005.1_pt1 | contig 10474 bp, 9 predicted proteins | sample 7160081 | NCBI WGS metagenome assembly JABLTS01 (sample SAMN14651231, study PRJNA627086) | human gut metagenome | isolation source: feces | host: Homo sapiens
AATTATAAGCAGATATACTAGAAGAAGTAGGAATAGAGGTTATCAATTACTGCGCACTTCTACAAGATGGGCAGAGCGGCACCCGCAAGGGGTGTACCGCATCCGTAAGGCGGCAAAGCCGCCAACGGCTGCGCAACAGCGGATAGTAGGAGCAGAGACAAGTCGTATAGCAAAATCATTGGCGGCGAGCGTTAGCGATGCCGCCACGCAGGCAGTCGATTCGGCAAGCGTCGCAGCTCTTCGAGCTGCTGGCTTGCAATAGCGGGGTCAAGGGGCAGGGCCCCTTGCGTTCTCTTGGGGGTCCAAGGGGGATATTCTCTCACGTGAGAGAATATCCCCCTTTTTTCGCACCCCGCACGGTACGGGGTACCCCTTTACCCTTTAGGGCAAAACGCAAAAATAAAACCTACCTTGCGGCAGGTTCTATTTTTAGGTCTTACAGTCCCAGTTCGACGGCGCGGCGAAGTCTAACCTTGCCGTCGAGCGCTTCGTCGATCGTGTGGATCAGCGCCTCGCGGTCGCGGTTGAGCGTACCGCCGAGGGGGAGGTAGTTCGACGCGTGGTTCGAGCGGAAGATGCTGCCGTCGGAGTCGATGTGCTCCAAAAAGAGGCGTGTTTCACGCATCAGCTCGGGCGGCTCCATCATCTTGAACTCGCCGCTCGTGATCCAGTCGTGCAGCGGCGTGCCCGAGTAGACGCGCAGCGTCAAAAACGCGATATAGTCGGGCTTCATGCGGGAAACGGCCTTCGCCGTGTCGATGGCGTGGGCCTGCCAGTCGCCGTTCGCGCCCGCCATGCCGTTGATGGCCGTGACGGAGGTGGCGATGCCCGCCTGCTTGCAGCGGATGGCGTTTAAGACGATCTCCTCGGCAGTAACGCCCTTACAGAACTTTTTGAGAAGCTCCTCGTTGCCGCTCTCAAGGCCGATATACACGATGCCGAGGCCGTGCTCGCGCAGCGTACGCAGCTCGTCGTCCGTCTTGCGCATGATGGCCTTGGTCGTTGCGTAAGCCGCAACGCGCTTGCAGGTAGGGAAGTGGTCGCGGATATAGTCGAGAACGGTCAGAAGATAGTCCATCGGCAGGATCAGCGCGTCGCCGTCGGCTAAAAAGATCTTCTCGATATAGCGCCCGTAGGCGCGTGCCTCGTCGAGGTCGGAGAGCACCTGCTCAATGGGGTTGATGGAGAACTTTTTGTCCTTGTACATCGTGCAGAACGCACATTTGTTGTGGCTGCACCCGAGCGTGCACTGCACGATGAGGCTGCGCGCCTCGCTGGGGGGACGGTAAACGGCTCCCGAATAATGCATCAGGGTTCCTCCTTACAAAATCAGCCGAGCTTGGCCTGGCACTTGTCCATGAATCGATCCACGGTGATGACGGCGCGCTGGTGCGTGCCCTCGCCGATGAGGCCGGCGGTGTCGGTCGCGGTGGCCTTGAAGTCGACCATCTTGCCGTTTGCGGAAATATCCGTGACCTCGACGGTAACGGTGATCTCCATGCCAACGGGCGAGGGGGAGACATGGGAGACCTCGACCTTGGTGCCGACGGTGCTCTTACCCTCGGGCAGCTCCTGCTGGAGATAGGTGAAGGCGGCGTTTTCGACCATCGCGACGAGATACGGCGTGCCAAACACCGGCAGACCGCCGCTGCCGAGCGCGGCAGCGGTCATGTCTTCCGTAACAACTTTCTTGACGGTAAAAGTATCTCCGATTTTCATCTTAAAAAACTCCTTTACGATATTATTTGGCAGCTTTGACCTTGATCCAGAGCTTGCTCAGCTCGCGCATGAGCACCTGGTTGTCGTGGAACATCTCGTCCTTGTCGTAGCCGCTGCGGGGAAGGTAGGCGGCATTGTCCGCGTAGAGATCCTCAGACGAGGTCATCTCTTCAAACACTTCCGCGTTGGGAGAAGTATAACCTACCGTTTCGGTGTTGTCAAACGCGGCTTCATAGGTGAGCATGTAGTTGATGAACTCGTGGGCGAGTTTGGGATTTTCGGCATTTTGGGGAATGACCATGGCATCGCACCAGATGTTCGTGCCCTGGGAGGGCATATAGAAGCTCATGTCTTCGTTTTCATCAAGCACCACGGCCGCGTCGCCGGAGTAGACAACGGCGATGTCCTTGTAGCCGTTCATCATGCCGTCGATGACCTCGTCGGTCACGTAGACGGGGGACATGGTGTTGTTCATCTGCAGGAGCCACTCATAGGCGTCGTTGATCTCGTTGGGGTCCTCGGTGTTCATCGAGTAGCCCAGCGCCTTGAACGCCATCATGAACGAGTCGCGCTCGGAATCGTAGATGTAGATGTGACCGGCGTAGTCGGTGTTGCGCAGGACCTCCCAGCCCTCGCTCTCGATGACGGCAGGGTCGACGTTCTCGTGGTTGTAGACGAGACCGACGCTGCCCCAGAAGTAGGGGATGGAGTACGTGTTGTCCGGGTCGTAGCTCATACCGAGCACGGCATCAGACATGTTCTCCATGTTGGGGATCATGCTCTTGTCAAGCGGCTGGAGGAAGTCCTCGTTCATCAGGCGTTCGATCATGTAGTCGGACGGAATGATGACATCGTAGCGGTCGCCGGCCATGAGCTTGGTGTACATCATCTCGTTGGAGTCGAAGTTCTCGACGATGACGCGCACGCCGTACTGCTTTTCAAAGTCGGAGATGACGTTCTCGCCGAGGTACTCGCCGGGGAGATAGAGCTTCAAAACGTTGCTGCCGTACTTCTCGACAGCCGCGGCGCTCTTGTGCTGCTGGGAAAGTCTCGCGCCCACGGTGCCGCCGACAACGGCCAGCGCCAGCACGGCGGCAACAGCCGCCATGGCCTTGCGGCTCACGGCGCGGGAGGACTTGCCGTCCTTTTCGCGCTTTTCGCGCACGATCGGCACGATGTTCACGACGCCGAGCACCAGCGTAATGAGAAGAATCACAATGGTAGAAAGGGCGTTGATGGACGGGTTCACGCGCTTGGACATCGTGTAGACCAAAATCGAAATGTTGTTGACGCCGTTGCCCGTTGTGAAGTACGAGATGACGAAGTCGTCAAAGCTCATCGTGAACGCAATGAGCGCGCCGGAGACGATACCCGGCTTGATCTGCGGCACAATGACTTTCGTGAGCGCCTGGAACGGCGTTGCGCCAAGGTCCATCGCTGCGTCGATCAGGTTAGGGTCGAGCGAGCGGAGCTTCGGCGTAACGGAGAGCATCACGTAGGGGATACAGAACATGATATGCGCGATGAGCAGCGTGCCGAAGCCTTTTTTGACCGTGAGGACGCTGAAAAACATCAGAAGTGAGATGGCCGTGACGATATCGGGGTTCATCACGGGCAGGTCGTTGATGCGCTCGACCATCTTCTGCACAACCTTGCGGGATTTGGAAAGGCCGATGGCCGTGATCGTGCCGACGACTGTCGCGACGACCGTCGCGATGACGGCGATGATGACCGTGTAGAGCACAGCCTCCATCATTGTCGAATCGGCGAACATCTTTTCATACCAGCGGAGCGAGAAGCCGCCGAACTTCGTCAGCGAGCGGGAATCGTTGAACGAAAAGATAATGATATAGAGGATGGGGAGGTAGAAGAAGAGCATCGTGAGCGTCAGGATGATCTTCGAGCCGACAGAGGTTTTCTTTTTCATGCGCTTCTCACTCCTTTCCCTGCGAGGCGACCTGAACGTCCGCCTTGCGCGTCAGCCACATCGAGATCATGATGATGACCGCCATGATGAGCGAGATGGCCGAGCCGAAGTTCCAGTCGCCAGTGGTGAGGAACTGCGTTTCAATGATGTTGCCGACGAGGACGTACTGTCCGCCGCCGAGAAGCTTCGGAATGAAGAAGCTCGACACCGCGGGCAGGAACACGAGCGTGATGCCGGAGATCACGCCGGGAAGCGAGAGCGGCAGCGTCACGCGCAGGAATGCCTGCACTGGCGTTGCACCGAGGTCGTTGGCGGCTTCCAAAAGGCTCTTGTCCATCTTGGCAAGGGACGTGTGGATCTGCAGGATCATAAAGGGAATGAAGTTATAGACCATGCCGAGGATGACGGCAAAGCTCGTGTGGATCATCGACACGGGGCCGATGCCGAACCACGAAAGGATCGTGTTGAAGATGCCCTCGTCCTGCAAAATGCCCATCCAAGCATAGGTGCGCACCAGCATGTTGACCCAGGTCGGCATGGTGATGAGCAGAATTAAGATCGTGTTGCTGCGGCCGCCGCGCTGCGCGATGACGTAGGCGATGGGGTAGCCGAGCGCAACGCAGATGAGCGTTGTGATGAGCGCGATATAGAGCGAGCGCAGCAACACATCCATAAAGACCTTGTCCGTGACGAAGCGGGCAAAGTTCTCAAAGGTGAACTGGAATGTCAGCACCGAGTTGCCGGAGGTCGTGAAGGCATAGAGCACGATCAGAAGCATCGGCACCACGATGATCGCGATGATCCACGCGATATACGGGTAAGTCATGGAACGAAAGCGCTTCACCACTGGCCCTCCTTCTTCATCACGTGGATGTCCTCGGGACGGAAGACAAGGCCGACCTGCTCGCCCTCTTCAAAGGCGTGGGTGGTGGAGACCTTGTACTCATAGCCCTCGGTGGAGAAGGTCACATCGTAAACGCCCGGGGTGATGGTCTCGGGGTCGAAGTCGTACTTGACGTCCGTGATCTCGACCTGCTCGCCGTCTTCGAGGGACCACGCCGACGCGCTGGCCCAGGTCTCAAGGTCGGTGTCGAGCGCGATGCTCTCCTGAATGTCCTCGACCTTTTTGAAGAAGTTCATCGCGTAAATTTCTTCCTGATAGACCTTGCTCTCGACGCGGTTCTGCGCTACGACGAGCACCTTGACGGTGATAGACGTATCGTTCGCGGTGGCAAAGGTCACGGTGTAGTTGCCGGTCTCGGGCTTGATGTCGTATTCGACGGTCTTGATGGAGATGGGCTCCTCGGTCTCGGCGTCCCACGCCTCGGCAGAGGCGAGGGCGACGACCTTGGCGTCGTCGAGCTCTTCGACGTCCTCCACGTCCAGAAGGAAGGCGTTCGCACTGATCTTCTCGCCCTTTTCCTCGTTGTAGACAGGGCGGTCCTGCGAGACCTGCATCTTCACGGTGATGGACGTACCGACGCGCGTTTCGACCACGGTTTCATAGTGCATGCCCTTGAAAAGCTGAGACTTGACCGTGCCCTTGAGCATACCCTCGGCACGCGGGACAATGTCGAGGTGCTCGGGGCGGATGACGACGTCGACCTTTTCGTTCTTATTGTAGCCGCGGGCACGGCAGGCGTACTTCTTGTCCTCGAACATGACGAGGTCGTCCTCAAGCATGACGCCGTCGATGATGTTCGTCTCGCCGATGAACTTGGCGACGAATTCGTTGACGGGGGTGCGGTAGATTTCGGTCGGCGTACCGATCTGCTGAATTTCACCCGCATTCATGACGACGATCTTGTCGGACATCGTCAGCGCCTCTTCCTGATCGTGCGTGACGAAGATGAACGTGATGCCGACCTCCTGCTGGATGTATTTGAGCTCCTGCTGCATCTCCTTGCGGAGCTTTAAGTCGAGTGCGCCGAGCGGCTCGTCGAGCAGCAGCACGCTTGGCTCGTTAACGAGCGCGCGGGCGATGGCGATGCGCTGCTGCTGGCCGCCGGAGAGCTCGGTCACGTTGCGGTGGGCATAGTCCTCAAGGCTAACAAGGCGCAGCATACGCATGACTTTCTGCTCGATGACGTCCTTCGGCTCCTTTTTGAGCGTCAAGCCAAAGGCAATGTTGTCGTACACGTCCATGTGGGGGAAGAGGGCATACTTCTGGAAGACGGTGTTGATCTCGCGCTTGTAGGGCGGGACGCTGACGATGTCCTCACCGTCGAAGAGCACCTTGCCCTCGCTCGGCTGCAAAAAGCCGCCGAGGATGCGCAGCAGTGTCGTCTTGCCGCAGCCAGAGGGGCCGAGCAGCGTGACGAACTCATTTTCGTAAATGTCAAGAGAGACGCCCTTGAGAACGACCTGTCCGTCCTCAAAGCTCTTGACGATGTTCTTGAATTGAATGATCTTTTTCTTTTCTTCGGCCATTTCCGATATCCTCACAATTTTATAGAATAGTAGTTAAAAAAGCGGGGGCGTGCAGACCCAGAGGATGCGCGCGGTGGTCTTGCGTTCATTTTTGAGGTAGTGGAACGTTCTGCCGTGGAGATAGAACGTTTCGCCGCGGCACACGGCGCTGCGTTCGCCGTCGCACTCTAAAATGACGCTGCCGTCAAGCACGTAGCCGAACTCCTCGCCGTTGTGCGGCTCGATCTCGAACGATTCGCCGCCGGCGGGAAGTTCCAATAAAATGGGCTCCATCTGGTTTTTCTGCGTGTTGGGAACGATCCAGTTGACGGTGCAGCTTTCGCGCTCGTCGACGAAAAAGTCATCGGAGCGGAAGACAAACTGGTCGTTTTTATCCTCCTGAAAGAATTCCGAGAGGTTGGTGCCGAGGGCCTCGAGGATATCGCTGAGCGAGTCGATCGAGGGGGAGGTGAGGTCGCGCTCTAACTGGGACAAAAACCCCTTTGTGAGCTCGCTTCGGCTGGCAAGCTCCTCCAGAGTCAGTCCCTGTCGCGTTCGCAGCTGCTTGATCTTATTGCCAATGTCCATACACACGCCTCCTCGTTCGATATACTAAACTTTTGGTCAGTTTTTGCTAAACCGAGACTATTATACACAGCGCGTGCAAAATTGCAAGAGTATATTTAACAAAAAGTTCAATATTTTGAACTTTTGAAAAATAAAACAGCGAAGAGCCAGTTGCAGCTCTCCGCTTGTGGGATTTAACTAAAATACTTCTTTTGAAACGAGACCTCATCCACCTGAAACTCGCGTCCGTGCAGATATTCGAGGATGCCCGCGTCGCTGGGAAAGTCGAAGCGCAGGCGGTAGGAGTAGAGCGCCTGATGCGTTTCGCCATATTTGCGGTTCACGCTGCCGACGCCGTACTTGCCGTCGCCGAGCAGGGGATGGCCGAGGTCGGCCATGCTCGCGCGAATCTGATGCGTACGGCCCGTGAGCAGCTCGACCTCCAGAAGCGACAGCTCGCCGCGCGTCTGGAGCGTTTGGTATAAGGTGATCGCGCTGCGGCCGTCCGGCACGGGGCGGTGGTAAACGCGGACGGTGTTGCTCTTCTCGTCCTTGCGCAGAAAGCACTCGATGCGGCCCTTCGGCGGCTCGACGCGGCCGAGGGCGATACATAAATAGTATTTGGCGATCTCGCGGTCGCGAATCTTGTCGTTCAGGATGCGCAGCGCTTCAGCGTTTTTCGCCGCGATGACGATGCCGCCGGTGTTGCGGTCGATGCGGTTGCAGAGGGCGGGGGTGAAGGCGTTCTCCTCGCGCGGCCGCCACTCGCGCTTTTGATAGAGGTAGGCGAGCATGTGGTTGACGAGCGTATTGACTTTCTCGTGCTCGTCGGCGTGGGCAAGCATTCCCGCGGGCTTGTCGAGCAGCATGATGTTCTCGTCCTCGTAGACGATCTTGAGCCGCGGCGTCGTGATCGTGAGGTAGACGTTTTCCTCGCTCGGCGACTCGAAAAACTCATCGTTGATGTAGCACTGTAAAATATCGCCCGCGACGAGCTTCTGGTCGCGCTGGGCGCGCGCGCCGTTGACCTTGATGCGCTTTAGGCGGATGTACTTCTGCGCGAGCGACGCGGGGAGCAGGGGGATGGCCTTGCCGAGAAAGCGGTCAAGCCGCTGATTTTCGTCATTTTTTCCGATGTGAAACTCCCGCATGGGCGGCACCTCCGCTTGCGCAGCGCGCGATTTTCTGCTATTGTACGATAGCGGGCAAAAAAAGTAAAGAAATCCTGTCAAAATTTTTGCCGCAACCGTGAAAAAAGTATTTGACAATCGAGAAAACGTCCTCTATAATATCACTCGTGTCATTGCGAGGTGTAGCATGGTTTTAGATGTAAAACGTATCATTAACACCCCCGGAGACAGAATTCCCTTTGACTTTACAGAGGACTTTTCTGATGTGGACTTCGGCGGCGTGTGTCCTGCGGTTCGGCCGGTCTCAGTGGTAGGGCAGGCAGAGAACATTGCGGGGATGCTGCGGTTGCAGTTTGACCTGACTACAACGCTTTCTGCCGTGTGCGATCGCTGCGGAGCGCCGTTTGATCTTCCGTACAAGGTCCCGTTCGAGTGTCTGCTCGCTGAGGAGCTGGAGGAAGACGACAACGACGATATCCTGCTGCTGGACAACGGAACCGTTGATCTCAGCGAGCTGGCGCGGGAGACGTTCATCCTCAATATGCCAAGCAAGACCCTTTGCCGCGAGGATTGCAGGGGCTTGTGTTCCGGTTGCGGCGTCAACCTCAACTATGAGAAGTGCCGCTGCAAAAAGGAAGTCGACCCCAGGTTAGCAGCCCTCGCAAAGATTTTGGAACAATAAATTCGCTGTTCATTCAGCTTAACTTTAAGGAGGTGTCAACATGGCAGTCCCCAAGGGGAAAGTATCCCGTCAGAGACGTGATAAGAGACGTTCTTCTCACTGGAAGCTCACCGCTCCCGCGCTCGTTGCGTGCCCGAAGTGCGGCGCTCTGCACCAGCCTCACAGAATGTGCCCGGAATGCGGTACCTACAACGGCCGTCAGGTCAAGGTCATCGAGTCCAAGGTCGCAGCCGAATAATTGATTCGGAACGAAAATCGTTAAGAAAAGCTGAGTGGAACTCCACTCAGCTTTTTCTTATGCCGCAAGAGAAGGTTAGCCTTGCGTAACCTCGAAAATTCGGTTATACTGTATTTGTAATATTTTGCTTTGCGATAAAGAGCGGTGCGATCGCGCGCCGCTTTGGAATAAAGGAGGCAGAGAGATGAAACCTTTGGTTGCGATCGTTGGACGGCCGAACGTCGGCAAGTCCATGCTGTTTAATAAGCTCATCGGCCAGCGGCTCTCCATCGTCGAGGATACGCCGGGCGTCACGCGCGACCGCATCTACGGCGAGAGCGAGTGGTGCGGCCGCAAATTCCGTCTGGTGGACACCGGCGGTATCGAACCGCGCACGGACGATCAGATCTTGTCGTTCATGCGCGAGCAGGCGGAGATCGCCATTCAGCACGCGGACGTCATCATTTTCCTGACGGATGTGAAGACCGGCCTGACGGCTTCCGATCAGGAGGTCGCGAATATGCTGCTGCGATCCCGCAAGCCCATCGTGCTGGCGGTCAACAAGATGGACTCGACCGGACGGGTCGACCCTGATTTTTATGAGTTCTACAATTTAGGCCTCGGCGATCCCATCGCCGTTTCCGCCGTGCACGGCCACGGCACGGGCGACCTGCTCGACGCGTGCTTACAGTATTTCCCGCCCGAGGATGACGAGGAAGAGGATGAGGACGTCATCAAGGTCGCCATCATCGGAAAACCCAACGTCGGCAAGTCATCGCTGACGAACCGCATTCTCGGCACCGAGCGCATGATCGTCAGCAATGTTGCGGGCACGACGCGCGACGCCATCGACTCGTACTTTGAAAACGAGCAGGGCAAGTATGTCTTCATCGACACCGCCGGTATGCGCAAAAAGTCGAAGGTCGACGACGTGATCGAGCGCTACAGCGTGCTGCGCGCCACGATGGCCATCGACCGTGCGGACGTGTGCCTCATCATGATCGACGCGCAGGAGGGCGTGACCGAGCAGGATACGAAGGTCGCGGGCCTCGCGCACGAGGCAGGCAAGGCCTGCATCATCGTCGTGAACAAGTGGGACCTTGTCGAAAAGGATGGCAAGACCATGGACAAAATGCGCGACGACATCCGCCGCGACCTCTCCTACATGACCTATGCGCCGATCCTCTTCATCTCGGCGGCGACGGGCCAGCGCGTGCCGCGCCTTTTTGAGATGATCAACTACGTGCACAACCAGTCCTGCATGCGCATTTCGACCGGCATGCTCAACAACATTCTGGCCGACGCGCAGACGCGCGTGCAGCCGCCGACGGACCGTGGCCGCAGACTGAAGATCTACTACATGACGCAGGTCGGCGTCTGCCCGCCGCACTTTGTCGTGTTCTGCAACGAGCGCAAGCTCTTCCATTTCTCCTACCAGCGCTACCTTGAAAACTGCATCCGCAACGTCTTCGGACTGGAGGGTACGCCGGTCATCATGTCGATTCGCGAGAAGGGGGATAAGGAAGACTGATGAAAGGCATTTATCTTACGGGCGTCACGGCTGTCGCGGCATTTGCCTTGCCGGCTCTGGTCGCGGTGCTGTCGTATCTTCTCGGCTGCATCAACGGCGCGATCGCAACGTCGCACATTTTCTACCATGACGACGTGCGCCGCCATGGCAGCGGCAACGCGGGGCTGACGAATTTTTACCGCAATTACGGCGCGAAGTGCGCGCCCATGGTCATCGCGTTCGACATGCTCAAGGCCGTCGGCGCGGTGCTGCTGGGCAATTATTTCCTGGGCTATCTTCTCGGCTGGGGCGC
>JABLTS010110601.1_pt1 | contig 10432 bp, 17 predicted proteins | sample 7160081 | NCBI WGS metagenome assembly JABLTS01 (sample SAMN14651231, study PRJNA627086) | human gut metagenome | isolation source: feces | host: Homo sapiens
AAAAAAATTTTAAGAAAGGAGTAAGAAATGGAAAAGAAAGTAAGGACCGGAGAAATTGAAAGTGCCAGAGAGGTCACTGTGATTGAAACAAAATTTCTCCGGGGAATTGGAACTAAGGAAGATATCTGCCGGGTTGTTAGGCAGTATTGGGATATGGATGGAAATTTGCTTGCTGAGAATGACCCGGTAGTGACAGAAATGAAGAACTAAGTTTTATATTATAGGTTTAAAAAAAGAAAAAAGCAAGAGCATATGTTGGCAAAAAAATATGAAGGAGGAAATTTAAAGTGGATATTATAGATAAACGTATAGAACTCCTGCATAAGGTGCAGGAAGAGATGGACAGAAGAGAAAGGATTCAGGAAGAGGCTGACCGCCTGCATATGGCGGGAGACTTCCAGAAGGAAGGAGAACTTTATGCAGGTCTGTGTGATGACAGCATCCTGCAGAATCTGTTTAGGCAGTTGGATGAACTGAATGAGGAAGCAGAAGCAGAGTGGAAACTCAGAGAGATTATGAATAAAATAGAGGATTTCGAGGAGGGAACAAGCAAAATGATGAAAGAGGAGTTTGAGTCACTGATTGGGAACAGTATAAGTGCGGAAGATTATGCTGTTGTAGAGAGAGTTTATATGTTCCATCCGGCCATTAGTGAAACAGCCGGAAAAGAAGAAGTTTCAGAACTGTATAAAAAGTTTGGAATGGCGATCTTCATGGATATGCTGCAGCGGGCAGAAATGGCAGAAAGTCTTATATGGAAAATAAGGCAGAACAGAAAAAGAATCGCAGAACTGGAAAAACAGTTTAATGAATTAAAATATGGCAGAATTGAAAGAAAACAGAAAGAGGAAGACTTTATGCCGTTTCCGAAAAACAGCATCCTCGGCGACAGAAAAATCAAGTGAAAGGAAGAAAGGAAACAGGAAGATGAAAAATTTAACCAGACATAACATCAACACAGGAAACTGTATCTGCGGAATCTGTGCCCCGGACAGCAGCATCTACTACCGGAAGGTAGCGAAACAGCATTTGACAGGCAGCATACAGAGAAATTTCCTGCCGGGGGATTATCAGATCGACATTGTCCAGGAAGAGGGAAACTTAAAACTTTCAGAAACTATTATGGCATTGAAATGCCTGTATCGGCTTGCAGGAGTAAAACTGTTCTGCTCCATGTATGGGAAGGACAGAAAGATACATATTTTAGCATCCTACGAGGACAGGATTGCTCCGGGAGAACTGCTCCTGACCCTGTTGCACCAGAATCCCCGCTGCAATATCCGTATCGCCCAGGCAACGCAGAAACAGATTGAAGTGCATGCCAGGCAGATGGCAGCAGATCGGAGAATCCGGCTGCTGGAACTGAACCGGATCATGGAGGCAGCCGTGTGGAAGCGGTTCTGAACATGGAAACAGTAGAAGAAAAGCTTGCCAGGGCATGGAGCACCACGGATGATCAGAAAATATGGAACTGTACATATGCCGGAATGGTCATCCGTGGAACAAGGGTCCTGAAAGTCTATGAAGACGAGGAAGGAGATACCTGGTACAAAACGTATTACATTGATACGGAAACGGGGGAATTACTGACAGAGGAAGAACACATATTCGGAAGAAAACTCCGGTAACAGAATAGGGAATATACCACACGATTACATTTTCAAAGAAGCCCCTTAGCTCAGGAAGAGAAGAGCAGCGGCAGCAGCCGCAGGGATGCAGGTTCAAATCCTGCAGGGGCATTTGCACACATGACATACAGAACATAAGTTCGCTAATCAATCTCCTTTTGAATAAAATAAAAAGTCATGTGTGCTTCTGAAATAAAAAAAAGGAATGTGCATGGCACATTCCGGACACCGGAGGGTATCAAAAAAACTCATTCTGATTATACCATTCCGGAGCCGGAAAAGCAAGGAAAACGTGGGATTTTGCAAATCCCTTTCCACCTTGATAGCAGTATTAAACTTATGCACATTCCGGAAAGGACAAAAGGAAAAATGGCATACATAGAGAACCGTTTTTTTGTTGGAGAGACCATAGAGGTTGAGAAGGTCTATTCCGGGAGATACGGAAAGAGGATTCCGGTATCGGAAAAAACAAAGCAGACTCCGGAGGCGGTCAGGAAAGTAAACTTCAGAAATAAAGTAAAGCACTTAAGGAGACTGATACAGAACAACTTTACCGGAGAGGACTACCATCTGGTGCTGACTTACCGGAAAGAGGACAGGCCGGAGGTGGAAAAGGCAAAAAAGATGTTAAGAAACTTTCACAGCAGGATGAAACGGAGATATCAGAAACTGGGACAGGAGTACAAATGGATCTGTGTGACGGAATACCGGACAGCGGCCATCCATCACCACCTGGTCATAAACAGTGTGGAATATGTGGATATGATAAAGCTGATCCGGGAGTGCTGGCCGTTCGGTCATATCAATATCACGCCGCTGTATCAGGATATGGATGTGGAAGGACTAGCAGAGTACCTTGTAAAAGAAACAAAGGATACCACACAGAAGAGAAAGCGGGGAGAGAAACATTCCCCCAGCCTTTGGTGCTTCAAGGAACCTGAAGCCGGTCCGGAAAGTGACCAGAATCATCCGGGCAAAAGAATGGCGGAAAGAGCCGAAGCCGTTAAAGGGCTACTATATAGACAAAGCCACATTTTCAGCCGGGGTTTCTGAATTAACCGGGTATGGGTACCAGTATTACCGCATGGTGCCCATCCGAAGGAGGGATTAAATGGATATTGAATATCTGAGCAGACATAAGGAAAGGTATTTCCGGAAGGCAGAGAAGTATATCCGCCGGGCAGGGCTGGAAGGGGTTCTGCAGATCAACCGGGATACCATAGGACTGTACCGGAATCAGGCGAAGGTGTATATCAGACCGCAGCTGAAGAAAGACACAAAGGAAAAGATGTGGAAGCTGGCACTGGACATGACGGACTTTCATGAAATTCCATATCGGAAGAAATACGGAGAGGCACAGGTGTTCTACCGAGGATATTTTCTGTTCCGTACAAGAAAAACAGAAAATATCAAAAAAAGCGGGTAAATAACAGCAATATAAAAAAGACACAGCAGAAAACATCAATTTTGAAAAAAGGAGACTATCATGTTTGATTTATTTGGAGAAATGGATTCCTACGAGGAATTAAATGAAACGGCAGCAGGGCTGCTTGCGGAAGGGGATGTGAAAAACATCCGGATTCTGGCAGAAGAGAACGGACTGGATGCGGAACTGACAGAACTGTACCTGACAGGAGAGATTCCGGAACTGACCGATTTACAGTCAGCGGCACTTGGAAAGATTGACATCGAGGCGGCCATACTGCAGCCGCAGGAAATCATGCAGGACTGGGTGGATTACATCCGTGGCTGTGTGGGAAAAGAAGAAGAGATGGCAAGAGCAGTAAGAAGAAAGGGAAAGAACATCCCGGAATGTATGGCAGAACTGGTGAAATGGTCCCTGAAACATTCCTATCCGGTAGATAAAAAAATTCTGAAGGCGGCAGGAGTAAACGGAAGTTGTAAACTTGGGATTCCGGGCAGTGCGACCGCAAAGAAACTGATCCGGGACTATTATCTGGGAGGCGATGAAAAATGAAAAAGCAGAAGCTTTTGAAACTTCCTGTCATGCCACGCAGAATATACATGACGGAACGAAGGAAAATATATGAGGCAGCAGTGCATGAGGAAACGGTAGATGGAGAATCGGTGCTTGTCATAGAACTGTACTACAGCAGGAATGACGAAGTGACGTACCGGATCTTCCTGGGACAGACGGATTATGTGACCTGCAAGCTTTTGGGAAAGGAAGAGCAATGGACGCATAAGGATATCGGGGAACTGATTGGAGAAATATGGGTAAACGGTGTAGGAAGAACCATAAAGACAGAGGTATATACCTTTCCGGAGGATGTAGAGAAGATAAAGAGATTCACCGGATTTACCGGAAACCATGTGGAAAATATACAGGAATATCAGGAAAAACTGCGGAAAGAACAGAGAATCCGGAGGGATAAAAAAGTAACGGATGTATGGGATGAGGAAATCGGTGTTCTCCCGCCTCTGCCGGATGATTTTGAAAACTTTTGTAAGAAAGAGGCAGTGAAAGAGCATTATTTCTTTTACACAAAGGAACAAAAGAGTTACCGGGGACACTGTCAGTACTGCGGCCGGGAAGATACCATGGAGAAAGTACGGCAGAATACCTGGGGAATCTGCCGCCACTGTGGAAAGAGGGTACGGGATGTCAGTATGGACAGACGGGACTGGTGGGGACAGGACAGGGATGTGTGGATGATACAGAAGGATGTCGGCCGGCTGATAGTACGCAGCTTCCGGGTGCATACCTGCTATCGGAAAGAAAACGGTGAAGTGAAGGAAATCCAGAATGTCAGCCGGTCCGGTTTGTGGATTCTGAAACCTGATGGGAGATGGAGTGTATATAACTGGGAACGATACAGAACAGCTCCCAGACGGTGGGTGGAATATATAGAAATGCCATATCCATGTGGCTGCTTTTACAGGGAAAATGCGGCAGAATGGAAAACAGAGAATGGTGCCGGCTATCTTCCACTGGAGCAGTTCCCGACAGAACTGAACCTGAATGCGAAAAAACTACTGAAAGCAGAAGCCGCACAGATCGGTGCGGCAGAGAAACTGATGAAACTTGGCCTGTGGGAACTGGGAAGCATGGCACTGGCTGGAGAACTGAAAGGAAAGACACCAAAAGAAATGCTTAAGACACAGAACGATGACTTAAAAATCCTTGTATCAGCTGGGGCAGATTATGACCAGTACCGCTTTTTCATGGAACTGAAGAAGGAAGGAAAAAGACCGGGAGTGGAAGAGATGCACCAGTACCGGGATGCAGACATTCCCATGTACATGATAAGGGAGATGATACCGTATACAACCTGGCATCAGATTCATAAACGCTACCGGTATAACAGCCGGGCAATCCTGAAAGATTATTACTGGGATTACTTTCATATGTGCAGGGAACTGGATTTTGACATGAAAGCCCAGTTTGTACTGTTTCCGAAAAATATTAAAAAGGCACATGATGACCTGGTTTTGTACTACAACGAGAAAAAAGATGAGATGAAAGGCAGACAGAGAAACCGTGTATATGCAAAAGTGGCAGAACAGGAAAATCTGTTGAATGAAAAATATGCAGTGGAAGATGAAGATTATTTCATCCGGGCACCACATGAGGCAGCAGAACTGATAAAAGAAGGACATGCCATGCACCACTGTGTGGGCGGGGAGAATTACGCAAAGAAAATGGCAGCAGGAGAAAGCTTTATCCTGTTTATTCGGAAAAAGAAGGAACCGGAAAAGAGCTGGTACACCATGGAGGTAGGAAGTGACAATAAAGTGATTCAGGTGCGTGGATTTGCAAACGGAGACAGGGCTCATATCAGACAGACAAATATTTATAAGCTTTTCGTAAAGCATCTGGAAGAACTTCAGAAGGAGGAACAGAATGGAAGAAATATATCATCAGATGACATTTGAAGAATATCTGAACATCAAGGAAGAGATCAAAACAAAGATACAGGGAATGGCCGCAGATTATATCAGCATCGGATACCGCCTGCGGCAGATTGAGGAGACACAGGCATACCGCCAGGACGGTTACCGGACACTGTCCGAATTTGCAAAGCAGGAATATGGCCTGAGTCCGTCGGCAATTTCAAGATTTATAGACATTAACAAAAAGTTTTCCGTGGGCGGATACAGCCCGGAGCTGGTTCCGGAGTTTGCCGGATATGGAGTGAGCAAACTCTCAGAGATGCTGCAGCTGACAGAAGATGACAGAAGCCTAGTAAAAGCAGGAACAACCGTGGCAGAAATCCGGGAGATGAAACGGCTGGAACGTGGGGAAAACATTCAGACGGAACAGGTGGCAGCAGATATCATGATACCGGAAGAAGCAGTACCGGAAGATGTCATGTCGCAGGAATCAGAGGAATCAGAGGAATCAGAGGAATCACAGGAGACACGGGAACTGACGGAAGAAGAAAAAGACATGAGGAATGTTCTTCTTGCCTTCTTCCGGGATGAGGAAGGAAGACTGCAGAAAGTCTGGGAGAACATTGATAATCCGGAAAAAGTTGCAGAAATCATGGCACCATCGGGAAACAAGACATTCCGGAAAGGATTGTATATGCTCTTTTTGTACAGCTTCGGGGAAGGTGCGGCATTAAAGGTGTTCAAAAAACAGAACAGGCATCTGACCTGGCAGGAGCTGACAGAAGAAATAAAGAATGTTTATCTGCCATATGCAGCCGGCGGAAATATCTGGAAGAATTGCTATGGGGAACAGGAAGAAAAAAATGATGCAGAAAATGCCGCAAAGCCGCAGAAAGATTTGGGCTTGCAGGAAAAAAGCCTTGCGACGTCGCAAGAAGTGAAAAAAACAGTGGAAAAACCGGAAAGCCCTAATCAAATCAGGGAAAACGACCAGATAGAAGGTCAGAAAAATCTGGAAGAATACTTTGATGAGAACGGAAATTATGAAGAACCGGAGGAAAATGGAGAAAGCCCTAATCAAATTAGGGAAAACCGAGAACTGGAAAGCATGAAAAAAGAACTGCGGGAGAATCTGGAAGAAACCAGGGGAATCCTTGTGGAAAGCAGAAAGGTAGCAGAGCAGGCAAGGGATGCACAGATATCTGCGGCACAGGCGGCAGTGGCAGCAGAGCGGTCAGCAGAACAGGCAGACATGAGAATGGAGAAAAAGACAAGAACCATCAGTCTGACAAGGAGAAACAACGAAATCTACTGGATGGAGAAAGGAGTCACGATAATGCATGAGGAAGGGGATAGTGTCATATCCAGTGTGGATAGTCTGTTAAGCAGGAAACTTGCAGGAGGCTGCAGTGTGGAAATCATAATCAGGGAGGGACAGGAATGAAAAGCATACTGCAGAAAGAAAAAGAATGTTATGTCTGCGGAACATACGGATATCTGGAAAGCCATCATATTTTCTATGGGACTGCGAACCGGAAGAAATCAGAGAGGAATGGTTTAAAGGTATGGCTGTGTCCCATGCACCACAGGGATCCGGCCAGCGGAGTACATTTTGATAAAATGCTTGACCGGAAACTGAAACAAATCGCACAGCAGGCATATGAACAGAAACACAGCAGGGAAGAGTTCATGCAGGAATTTGGAAAGAATTATCTGGAGGAGAAAGATGAATGATGTGACCATAGAGATTGAAGCGGATGCAGAAGGATACCGGTACCGGCTGAGCTGCATCCATGCAGGAAAGAATGTAGAAAAAAGCGAACATACCGAAGATTTTGAGCATACCCTGAATGCAAAGTATTTACTGGCTCTGAATGAAGCCCTGGAGCGGATGGTGCAGAAGTCAGAGATAAAAATAAAGATAGCAGAGAATGGAGCCTATGTATATGGAGCCATCCGGAACGGATGGCCGGATATGTGGGAGAAAAACGGATGGAAGACAGCAAGGGGAAAGGAAGTGAAGAATAAGGAGCTGTGGCAGCAGTACAGGAAACTGGCAGCAGGACATAGGCTGCAAGTGGGAATCAAGTGGAGAAAGGAGCAGGAATGACAGAACGTGACGCACTGGAATCTGGTTGAGCAGTGGCTGGATGAAGATGATATGTGTGAATTTGCAGAGATTGTAAAAACAGCACTTGAAAAGCAGATAGCGAAAAAGCCGGCTCTTGAGGGAAACATCATCTATGACACATGGATATGCCAGTGTTGTAATAAAAGATATGAGGTTGATTATGATAATTATGAACACTGCCCGAATTGCGGACAGAAATTAGACTGGTTAGAAAGGGAAGGTGAAGAATGTGAATAAAGAAGGATACCGTGATGATGTTGCAGAAACAGCAATCAGAAATGTAACATACATTCCAAGACATATCAATGAAGTGTATGCAGCACTGAATAAGGTTGCAAGTTTACACAGCCTTGAGATAGTAGAACTGAGGGATAAAAATACAGGGAAGGAGTACAGGAAATAAAAATACAGGGCTGAAATTCAGCCCTGTATAAAGATAATATGAATTATGAAAGAATATTAAAAAGAGCATCCTGAAGAACTTTGGAACAATTAATGCCGCGTTTATCGGCAAGATTCAGCATCCATGCAGGAAGAGAAACATTTTTCCGGACAGATTTTGAATCGGTCAGACTCCGATATTTAATGGTATCAGCCTGAATGATGGTAAGGATATCATGAGTATCATGAGGAATATCAGCCTGTGGTGTCGGAGCGTTTGGCTGTATGCCTTCATCTTCCAGGACAACAAGTGCAAGGTTTGCGGCATCTGTGATTAATTCGATTGCCTGTTGTAATGTTTTAGCTGTTGTGATACATCCGTTAATGTCAGGAACTTTTGCATAGAATGTTCCATCAGATTCAGAAATAACAGCAGTATAGGTATATATCATAAAAGCCTCCTTTGTTGGGGTAAGGAAAGAGGCGGTTGCCTCTTCCCCTAGTTCTAGTTTTTTCCTTTTTTGATTCCGGCTTCTTTGAAAATGTATTTCATATCATTTTCGTTGAAATCATGCCGTTTTACCGGGATTGTTTGTTTTGATTCCGGATTGAAATATAAGTCATGATTTGCACCGTGCCGTTTCAAAATGAAATTGTTGTTTTCCAGTTCTTTAATCGTCATCTTCCGTGGATTCATATTATCTCCTTTCTTGATTGTATTATACACAATATTGTGTATAATGTCAAGTAAAAATACACAAAAATACACAAAAAAACAGGAGGAAAATAATGAAGCAGGAAATAAGCATATCAGAAGAAAAACTGAATGAAATAATTGAACAGGCAGTCAAAAAAGGGCTGGAAGAATGTATCGTAGAACAGGAGAAAAAGCAGAAAAAGAAGAAAAACCGCTATCATGACACTTACGCATTGATGAAGTGCTACCGTGATGCAGTGTTTCACATCGAAAACGCAGTGTCAGAAGGAAGCCAGGTGGCAGCAGAATATGCAAATGAGAAAGAAGAAATCTATCTGAGGAGTGTCCGCAGAACAAGATTCCGGACAATGATTATAAAGAGTCACATTGACCGGGCAATCGACGAGATGAAACGCAGAAGAATAGCAGAAGGAAGAGAAGAGGAATACAGGGCATTTGAAATGTACTTCATGGAGGGAGTGGGGTATGAACAGATAGCAGAAGAACTGGAAACAGGAGAGAGTACTCCGAGAAGATGGATAAAAGGAATTTTAAAAGAACTGTCCGTTCTGCTCTGGGGACTTGACACGGATGACTAAAACGTGAAAAAAACATGACATTTACATGACAAAATGAATGATTTATAATTGTATCGTGCAAAACTTTAGGAATTGCACAGGACAATTAAGTGAAATCTCCTTGTAAAAAGACGTGAGGGAAAAAGGCATCGGAAGGTGTCTTTTTTTCATGCCCTGGAAGAGAAGAAAGGAGGCTGGCATGGCAAAAGGAAAATATGAATACTGGATATCGCCGGAAGGCCTCCTGAAGATTGAGGACTGGGCGAGAATGGGACTCACAAATGAGCAGATAGCTCACAATATGGGTATTACAAGGGAAACATTAAACCAATGGAGCAAAAAGTATTCTGACATTTCTGACACCCTAAAAAGGGGAAAGGATGTTGTGGATATTGAAGTGGAAAACAAACTGTTAAAAAGAGCATTGGGATATCGGTATACGGAAACAACAAAAGAGAGAGTTTTTAATCCGAAAACAGAGAAAGCAGAATTTGTTGTAACAAAGGAAATTGAAAAGGAAGTCGTGCCGGATACCACGGCACAGATATTCTGGTTAAAGAACAGGAGACCTGACAGATGGAAGGATAAGCAGGAAGTCGCTGTGGATGCCAGACTGGAAGAGGAAAAGAATAAGCTGGATGACCTGCTTCGCCAGATAAAAGAAAAATAAGGGAGGTGGTCCTTCTGAGTACAGAGAGACTGGTGCTGTCAGACAAGTATAAGGCATTTTTAAGAAATGTGGCACCGGTGGAGATACTGGAAGGAACCACTGCTGCCGGCAAGACAACGGTAGGAATCTTTAAATTCATGCTGCAGGTTGCAGGAAGTACGAAGAAATATCACATTGTGGCCAGTAAGGATACCGGAACAGCAGAAAAGAACTTCATTAACAAAGATTTAGGAATTGTGGATGATTTCGGCATCCTGGCAGAGTATAACGGAAACGGAACAAAGGATGAAAAGATTCCCCATATTCTGTTTCACACATCATCCGGTGATAAAGTCATCTATGTGATGGGCTATGGGGATAAAAAGAAGTGGCAGAAAGCACTGGGCGGTCAGTATGGCTGCCTGTACATTGATGAAGCGAACACGGCAGATATTGATTTTGTGAGAGAGGCTGTCATGAGGGCGGACTACACGATGATGACACTGAATCCGG
>JABLTS010075640.1_pt1 | contig 10416 bp, 7 predicted proteins | sample 7160081 | NCBI WGS metagenome assembly JABLTS01 (sample SAMN14651231, study PRJNA627086) | human gut metagenome | isolation source: feces | host: Homo sapiens
AATACCTGCTTGTGCTCGATAGGAGCTGGCACGTAGTCAGGATCAATCTGGATGACGCAGTAGGTACCCTTGCGCTTCTCCTTCAACACCTTGATAGCCTCAGGGGTAAAGCCTGGAGCAATCACGCCATCGCTTACCTCACGCTTGATGAGGAGGGCAGTAGCCTCATCGCATACATCGCTCAGGGCAACAAAGTCACCGTAAGAGCACATGCGGTCTGCACCACGAGCACGAACATAAGCGCAAGCCAAAGGAGAAAGTTCAAAATCTACGTCATCGCAGAAGTAAATCTTCTTCAATGTGTCGCTCAGAGGCAAGCCGATGGCAGCACCAGCAGGAGAAACATGTTTGAAACTAGCGGCAGCAGGCATTCCTGTAGCTGCCTTCAGTTCCTTGACCAATTGCCAAGAGTTGAAAGCATCCAGGAAGTTGATGTAGCCAGGACGGCCGTTGATAACTTCGATAGGCAGTTCCCTTCCGTCATCCATATAGATGCGAGAAGGCTTCTGATTCGGATTGCATCCGTACTTAAGTGCTAATTCTTTCATCTTAATTAAGAAATGTATTTAGAATTTGGTTGCAAAATTACAAAAAAAATATGAGAAAACCATTTTTTTCGTGCGAAATTCAAAAATAATCTCTCAAACATGACTCCGTTTCAAAAATATTGTGTACTTTTGCCCGCAGTTAGGAATGAAAAATGAAAATTTGAGAAATTAAAGGAATTGAGAATTTGAGGAAGGATAATCACAATGAAAAATGATTTGAAAATCCTCGCTGTAGCTTTGGAGAAGAAGCTAGGCAGGGAACACCTGCAGCACGAAGAGAAGCATAGAAACAACAAGTTGCTGCACAAGGTGTGGGAGATAATGAAAGGAAAGGAGAAACCTTCACAGCAGACACTCAACCGTCTGGCATTGCTTGCCGGATTCCAGAGCTGGGCTGATCTGCTGGGCGCATTGCACGGTACCGATGACGGGCTGACCAACTACAGCGCCGGAGAATAAGGAAATGCAGAAAGGGCATCCAATCGTGAGATCGGATGCCCTTTTTCTGATTCTAATTTTTAATAGGTAACTAAGAAAATTACTCAGCGCTCTTAGCGATGGTCTTCTTCTCAGCGATACGAGCCTTCTTACCTGTGAGCTTACGCAAGTAGTACAACTTAGCGCGACGTACCTTACCGTGCTTGTTCACCTCGATAGAATCGATAGCTGGTGACTCGATAGGGAAGATACGCTCTACACCTACAGTACCTGACATCTTACGAACAGTGAAACGCTTCTTGTCACCATGACCAGAGATCTTGATAACTACACCACGATAGAGCTGGATACGCTCCTTAGTACCCTCGACGATTTTGTAAGCGACTGTGATAGTGTCACCTGCCTTGAACTCAGGGAACTTCTTGCCGGTTGCAAATGCTTCTTCAGCAACTTTAATCAAATCCATTTTTTTGTATAAAATTAAAAATTGTTTGTCGTTCCAACGCAACATGGCCGGGCAACACTTCTGCCCAGACAACAGCGGTTACGCCGAAAAGCGGGTGCAAAGTTACTACTTTTTCTCGTATCTCGCAAATTTTCAGTGGGTTTCTTCTCTTTTTCCCCTTCTTTTTTTGTTTTCTTTACTAATGAAACGTTTTTTTCTCGCCTTTTTCGTCTTTTTCGCCGATTTATTTTGTATCTTTGCATCCCGAAATTAGAATATTGTAAAAGGTATGAAGAAAAAGAATAGTATGCAGATGATGCTTGCCTCCATGGCTCTGATGCTGATGGCAAGTCCAGCCTTTGCCCAGAAATTCAAGGTGGCAAAGGTGGAGAGAACCCGTATATTGGTAGATAAAAAATGGGATGCCCAGCCTGATGCTGAGGCTGCGAAGTTCATCGCCCCTTATCAGCACAAGGTGGATAGCATTATGGGACCTGTAGTGGGATCCGTGGCTCATGATATGACCCGCCATCGCCCTGAGAGCGAGTTGAGTAATCTGCTTTCTGACATCCTGGTATGGGGTGGCAGACAGTTTAATGAGCAGCCTGTCTTCTCGGTGTATAACATGGGTGGCATCCGTGCTGACTTTGCCAAGGGCGATATCAACGTTGGCGATGTGAGCGAGGTGGCTCCTTTCGAGAACAAGATCTGTTTCCTCACGCTTACCGGCGAGAAGGTGCTTGAACTCTTCCAGCAGATAGCCCACCGTGGCGGCGAGGGAGTGAGCCATGCCGTAAGAATGGTTATCACCCGCGACGGAAAGCTGAAGGGCGTAACCCTGAACGGCGAGCCTGTCGATCCAGCTAAGAGCTATCGCATAGCCACCCTCGATTATCTTGCCGAGGGCAACGACCAGCTTGTTGCCTTCAAGAGCGGTACCGATGTGGTGGCTCCTAAGGCGAAGGAGAACAATGTGCGCTACATCATCATGGACTATTTCCGTGAGATGAAGGCTCAGGGCAAGGTAGTGGAATCAAGAGTAGAAGGCCGCTGCGTAGTAGAATAGGGGGAACGAAGGTTTCCGGGGATTTGCAATCTCCGGCAAGCAGATAGACTAACTAAATAAGTACAGAAATGAAACATACATTATTATATATAGCGCTGGCGCTGGCATCATTCACGCTGCAGCCGGCAACAGTACAGGCTAAAGTCCTGAAGAATTCAAAGGCCAAGAAGGAGGCAAAGGCGCAGAAGACTCCAAAGGTAGTGAAGCAGCTCGTGGTGCTCCATACCAATGATACCCACTCCTGCGTGATGCCTTACAATCCGAATCTCGCAGATACAGCCATAGCAAACCGTGGAGGCTATCTCCGCCGTGTGGCAATGATCAAGCAGGAGCGCAGTCTGAATCCTGATCTTCTGCTCTTCGACAGTGGCGATTTCTCTCAGGGATCTCCTTACTATTCACTCTTCAAGGGTGATGTAGAGGTAGGATTGATGAACGAGATGAAGTATGATGCAGCCACCATCGGCAACCATGAGTTCGATTACGGCATGGACAATATGGTGCGTCTCTTCAAGATGGCAAAGTTCCCGATCGTTTGTGCCAACTACGATTTCACCGGCACCGAGCTGGCGGATATTGTGAAGCCATACGTGATATTGCATCGCAAGGGACTCAAGATTGGCGTCTTCGGACTGGCTCCGCAGCTTGCCGGCTTGGTGATTGAGAAGAACTACGGTTGCATCCAGTATCTGGATCCTATCCAGAAGGCGAACGAGATGACAGAGATCCTGAAGAAGAAGGAGAAGTGTGATGTCATCATCTGCATCTCTCATCTGGGCTGGAATATAGACGGCACGGATGATACCGAGGTGATTGCTGCTTCCCGCTACATCGACCTGGTATTGGGAGGTCATAGCCACAGTCTCTTCCAGACGCTGAAGTACAGGACGGATCTCGATGGCAAGCAGGTGCCTGCAGATCAGAACGGCAAGGGCGCCATCTGGGTTGGCAAAATGACATTGGATATCGTAAAGAATAAATAAGGCTCCCCGAAGGAAGGCATAAAACAAAAAAGGCTCCTCATTGCGAGGAGCCTTTCTTGTTTTATACCTTTCTTCAAGGAGTTTTTTCTGTTTTGATATTTGAAAGTTCTTATTCCTTGTTGGAAGAAGCATAGAGACCGATGCAGGCTCCGAGGAAGCCGCCGCTCTTCTGGGTGCTCAGGTTGCTGGCATCAACGCCCTTGGTAAGCAGCTGCCAGTCGCCACCTTCCTCTGCATAATAGAAATCGTAATATCTGTCATGACCTTCTACCTTCAGCTTCAGCTTGCCTGCCTTGATAGGGGCTGAGGCGATGGTGACGTTGTTCTTCTCGGCACGGGTCAGGGTAATCATCAGCTTGCCATTCTTCATGGTCTTACCCAACACGAAGTTGTGGTCTTCCTTCTGGAGAAGTGCCAAACCTGCTATCTCCTTGTCGTTGCGAGGAGTGAAGTTGATTTCTGTCTCGGCAGAGAAGGTGCCGTGCTGCTGACGTGCCCAGATGGCAGACATCGGTTCACGCTTGTAGATATTGCCTGGCAGCAGATTCAGGTTCAGCTTGCCGTTTTCTACCTTATAGCAATCTGTAAAGTCGCGGAGGAACATCCAGCGTGGGTTCAAATCCTTCAGACCAATGCCGTTGTCGGCTGCATCGAAGTTATCCACATAGCTGAAGTTGCCCGAGAATTCGTTCTTCCCGGCTGGTTTCAAGCCAGCCTTTTCGCCTACCGTAGAAATAGGGGTGTTCTTGGCGAGAATCTCTGGCCATCCGTTTTTCCATTTTACCGGCAGGAGATAGGTGTCGCGACCTGTGTTGTACATATCTTCCTCGTAAGGGCGGCAAGCCAGGAACACTGCCCACCAGTTGCCCTTGCCATCTTCTACGATGTCGGCATGACCGGCACTTGATACAGGGTCCTTGCGGTTTGGATCCAAGCCTGTGCGCTGGGTGAGGATAGGGTTGTTAGGGCATTCCTCCCATGGACCCATCGGATTCTTGGCGCGCAGGATTACCTCGCTGTGCCATCCGCCCGTACCGCCTTCTGCACACATCAGATAATAGAACCTGCCCTTCTTGAAGAGGTGTGGACCCTCAATCCAGATAGGACGAGCCTCTACATGGGTTCCGCCACGCAGAATCTCCTTGAAGTCGCCCTTGATGCTGTCGCCCTTCACGTCGAATTCGAAGCAGCGGATAGCACGCTGGCCCTCATAGTCGGCACCACCAGCTACCGGACCGTTATGCACGATATATCCCTTTCCGTTGTCATCGAAGAAGAAGCTAGGGTCAATGCCGTCAATCTTCTTCAGATAGATAGGATCGCTCCAGCCCTTGGATGGGTTCTTTGACTTGACGAAGAAGTTTCCGGCTCCCACGTTGGTGGTAATCATATAGAAGGTCTTGTTCTTCTTGTTGTAGCTGATGGCTGGTGCGAAGATGCCGGCTGATACTTGCTGTCCCTTCAGAGGCACCTGCGATTGGCGGGTGAGCACATGGCCGGCTGGAGTCCAGTTTACCAAATCCTTGCTGGTAGAGAGAGGCACACCTGGGAAGAAGGTGAAGGAAGAATTCACCAGATAATAGGTGTCACCTACGCGGCAGAGGGATGGGTCGGGATAGAATCCTGCCAATATTGGGTTGTAGTACTGATGCGTCTTGTCTATCTGGACATTGAATCGGGCATCATTGCCGGCATACTTGAAGTAGTCGAAGTCTGCTGTCTGTGCCTGCGCTCCTGCAGCAAGCATCATCGAAAGCGATAAGATTGCTAATTTCTTCATTATGATAGTTGATTTTTAAAGATTATACAATAAGATAAAAAATGCAGCGGAAAACCAGGGATGAGAATCCATACTGGTTTTTCCGCTGCAAAGTTACGGCTTTATTTGCAATCTTTCATTGTGAAATGTAACCAAGACTTTTTTCAAAGTTTCATAAAGCTTTGTTTTTGTTACATATTCTTTTTTCTATTGTGTATCATCTTTATTTCTTCATGGCATTCTGCATGTATTCTCTAGGAGAACAGCCATAGAGGTTCTTGAACATGGTGCTGAAACTTGCGGAATTGGAGAAACCGCAAGCGTACATCACTTCAGTGATGCTTTGCTTGCCATCCTTGAGCAATTTGGCTGCCTGCTGCAGTCGGATGTTGCGGATGAAGCTGTGTGGCGTCTGATTGGTCAGCTCCTTCATCTTGCGGTGCAGGTGTACACGGCTGATGCCCACCTTCTGTGCTATCATGTCCACACTCAGGTCGGAATCGTTGATGTTTTCGTTGATAACCTCCATCACCCGTTGCATCAGGGAATTGTCAGGTGTCTGCATTTCTATCTGTTCTACCTGGTGATTCTGGCTTTCATTGCCCGTAAACTTATTGCGCAAAGTGCGGCGCACGGTGAGCAGGTTGATGATGTTGCGGTGCAGAATGTCCATGTTGAACGGCTTCAGGATGTAGGCATCAGCACCGGTCTGCAATCCTTCCAGCTGGTCTTCCTCTCTACTCTTGGCAGTGAGCAGGATGATAGGCACATCGTTGGTGTTGATGTTTGATTTCAGCTTGGCGCAGAGGGTGGTTCCATCCATTTCCGGCATCATGATGTCGCTGATGACAAGGTCTGGCTTATTCTTCAGAATCTCGTTCAGCGCCACCTTTCCGTTAGGGTATGTGCGAATCTTGAAGTCGCTGGAGAGCTGTGCTTTCAGGTATTCCTGAATATCCTCTTCGTCTTCCACAATCACGATTTCTGCCTTGGCTCCCTTGGCAGAGGCTGGGGTAGTATCGGAATTGTTCAAGATTTCGGCTGGTTGGTCATTGTTTTCAGCCAGCTGTTCTTCCTGTTCTGCTTCAGCAAGTTCATTATTCTGCTCTTTCTTCATCTCTTCTTCCTCGATGATCTCTTCTGGTTTGAGATGATCCTTGCCCAATGGAATACGGATGATGAACTCGCTTCCGTGCTCAAACTTGCTTCCCTTCTCGCCCTCGTTGTTGCGGGCAGAGATGGTGCCGTAGTGCAGTTCTACGAGCGAACGGGTCAGGTCGAGACCGATGCCCGTACCGACGTTGCGTTCGTTAGGGTCGGCAGGGGTCTGGTAGAAGCGCTGGAAAATGGTTTCCAGCTTATCTTTTGGAATACCGATGCCACTGTCCTTGATGCTTATGTAGGCATGGTGGTCGGTGTGGGTGAGCGAGAGAAGGATGTGTCCTGCCGTAGGGGTAAACTTGAAGGCATTCGAGAGGGTGTTAATTATCACCTTGTCGAAGTTGTTGCGGTCTATCCATACTGGAAGCTCTTCGCAGTCATGCTGGTATTCGAAGTCGATGCTCTTGGCAATGGCTTGCTGCTTAAAAAGGTCGTATTCTTCATTGATGAACGAAACCATATCGGTCTTGCACATACGCATTACCATCTGTCCCTTGTCAATCTTTCTGAGGTCCATCATCTGGTTGATGAGGTGAAGGATACGTTCCGAGTTCTTTCGGATAATCTCGTAGATGCCTTGACGATGAGGCTCCTTGTCTTCCTTGATCAGGGAGAGCAATGGGGTGATAATCAGTGTCAATGGCGTACGGATTTCGTGGCTGATGTTCATGAAGAACTTGATCTTCGCCTCGCCCATCTCTTCGGCGTGGATGTGCTGCTGCAGGATGAGCTGGTCTTCCATCTGGCGCTTGCGGTGGCGCAGGTAGAGCATGATGGCTGCAATGAGGAGCAGCAGATAGAAGAGCTTTGCCCAGATGCTGGCATACCAGGCTGGGTGAACGATGATGGTGAACTCCTTCACCGGTGTTTCGTAGCCGTTGCAGATGGCCTTGATGCGGTATTTGTAGCTGCCTGGAGCCATGTGAGAGAAGGCAAGTTCGTTCTGTCCGGCTGGCACGGTGCGCCAGGCATCGCCGTTGATGCTGTACACATAGCTTATCTGCTCCACATCATTATAGGTGAGGGTAGAGAGCTGCAGGGTAAAGGTGTTGTCTTCGTGAGAAAGCTGGAAATCACGGGAAAAGGTTGACCAGTTGTCCGTGATGGTATAGCTGCCCGACTTCATGCCCGGAGTCACCATCTTGTTGTTCAAGATGAAACCCGAGATAACTACCTTTGCCTGCCATGGGTGCTGTCTTACTTGGTCTGCCTGGAACCAGTTGAGTCCGCCCGAACCGCCCATCAGGATGGTTTTTCCATCCTGTGTGGTGCATACGGAAGCGTCGCTGAACTCGTTGCTCTGCAGTCCGCTTTCAGCATAGAAATTGGTGATTGTTCCGCTCTTGAGAACCAGTTTGTTGAGTCCCTTGATGGTTCCTAACCATATGTTGCCCTGGTAGTCCTCGGTAATGCTTGCCACGCTGTTGTCGGTGAGTCCGTTGGCTGTGGTATACAGTTTTGGCTTGATGCCTTTCCTGAAGTCGAAGCAGAAGGCTCCATCCTCGGTGCCATACCATACGTGGTCTTTGCTATCTACAAACACGCAGTGCGAAAAACTGTTCTTGTTCAGGCAGTTGACGCCCTTGAAGGTGGAAACCCAGCTGTTTCGCTTGCGGTCGAGGCACGCCAGTCCCACAGAGGTGGCTATATACACGTGGTTGCCATCCTTTGATAAGGCCATCTTGATGAGGTAATCGTTGGGCAGGCTGTTGACCTTGAGGTTGTTATCTGCACCATATTTAGCCTTGTAGTTTCTTCGGCTTCCGTCTTTCTGCAGGCAGAAGAGACCTTTGCCCATGGTGGCTATCCAGATGTTGCCCTGTGGGTCTTGCTTGATATCTAAGATGCCCACCGACTTGCTGATGCCCAAATCAACAGGGTGGAAGCTTCCGGCTGCATCCATATAGCCCAGACCGTCGGTATAGGTTCCCACCCAGGTTCTGCCCTGCTGGTCCTTACAGAGGGTGAGCACGGTGCTTTGGTTCAGGAAATGCCCCTCTACGCTTTGGGTTGCTATATTAAATAGGTATAGGCCATCCTTGTCGGTACCCACCCACACCTGGTTGCCCTGGTTGATGCTGAGGCTGGTAACGCAGTTTTCGCCAATCACGTTGCGGTTGCCCAGGCGGAAGCCCATGTAGTTGAAGTCGTTCTGTATGTTGCTCTGCATGAACACGCCTTTCTGCAGCATGCTCACCCAGATGTTGCCCTGATTGTCTTCTATGATACTGGTTACCTTGCTCTTGGCCAGGTTCACCAGTCGGCTGAAGAGAGGATTATCCTGCAGGAATCCGGTCTGAGGGTCATATACATAGATGCCCAGTCCGTCGCAGCCGATATAGAGCTTGTTGTTGCGGCTGATATAGATGTTGTCGATGGGCAGGTTTCCGATGCTGCTGATTCGGGTAAAGACGTTGCTTCCTGCCCTGAGCAGATGTACGCCCTGGTTCTTGCTGGCGAGATAGATGTTGCCCAGGGCGTCCTGCTGGATATCCTGTGCGCCCACGCCTTCGGTACCGGCAAAGTGGGAGGTGACTCTACCGTTTGTTTCCTTGCGGTAGAGTTTTCCGTCTTCGGTGATGATCCAGAGTCTGCCCCGTTTATCTTCCAGGAGTTTGTGGATATATTTCAGTTTTTCCACCTCTCCCTTCATGGCATGGCATTCCTGGGCATCTTTCTTCTTAATCATGATGCCATAACCGGATGTAGCCACGGCTACGTCTTTATTCTTTAGGGGATATACCTGCTTTACGTAGGTGGCGAGTTCTTTGCCTTTGGAATCGAGCATAGGGATTTTTAGGAATTCGCTTCCCGTAAATTCCAATAGAGAGTTGTTGGTACCTAGCAGGATATGTTCCTTCTCGTCTTGAGCAATGCTATTGATGTAGTTGCTGTTGAGACCTAAAAAATTTGACATATCCTTCTTTATTACGTTGATGTGGTAACCATCGTAGTTGTTCAAACCGTTGCGGGTGGCTATCCAGATGAATCCGCTCTTGTCCTGGAACACCTGCGTGGCGAGGTTGCTCGAGAGCTGATTGTCCGTGTTGAAGAGTTTGCCGCTCTGTGCCCATGCCTGGATGGAGAAGAGGCAAATCATCATCGTGATGATTAATTGGCTTATAGTTTTCATGTCTCTTGTTTATATTTATACTGTTATTTTCTGCTTGCAAAAGTACAATTTTTAGTTGGAATATCCCAATAATTCTTTCTTTTTTTGATTACAGGAAACAAATAATATGCCTTTTGGTGTTCATTATTAGGTGATGTTACATGACGAAAAGATCATGATTAATTGGTTTTCTAGGAATGGTGCGTAGGGATACGCGCCATTCTCTTTAAAGGTAACTCCGGGCTTCCAGAATGCCAAGAAGCACAAACTCTTTGAAGAGTGCTGCGGCTATGCCTGCATGAACTGGTACAAGGAATGGTACATGAAACAGACGGATACGGGAATTGAGCAGAATGTGAACGATGAAGAAGTTATCGTCACCTATTATTATAATATAGCTGGTGTAAAAGTGAATAAACCTGAAAAAGGTCTTTATGTAGTAAAACAATTGTTAAAGGGCGGAAAGACTCGTTCTTACAAAGTTTGTTATTAACGACAAAGTATCTGTTACAAGAGACAAAGTGTATCTGAAATGAAACAAGTATCTTTGCACCCGCGAATAGACAATCATATAAAATATGTGAATGCATAAACTATAAAACATAAATCAAAAATGAATAGAACATGATTGAACAAGTGTTAACAATGAAACGGACAGCAGCCTTATGCTTGGTGGGAGCTTTCTGCAGCCTGAATGCTCAGGCACAGAAGATCCAGGTCAAGGGTAATCTTGTTGACGGTACAGGTGAGCCTCTGATAGGTGCCACTGTAAAAGTAAAGGGAAATCCCGGTGTCGGTGCTGTCACCGACTTAGATGGTAATTTCAGTATCAGTGTTCCTTCAGAGAATTCTATCCTCGTATTTACATACGTAGGTATGAAGACCAAGGAAGTAAAGATTGGTA
>JABLTS010064125.1_pt1 | contig 10414 bp, 5 predicted proteins | sample 7160081 | NCBI WGS metagenome assembly JABLTS01 (sample SAMN14651231, study PRJNA627086) | human gut metagenome | isolation source: feces | host: Homo sapiens
GCGATCTTATAGCCGATGTTGCCGGCCTCGATGCAGGGGAAGATGAAGGTGTTGGCCTGACCAGCCACCTTGCTGCCCTTGCACTTGACCTGTGCGACCTCGGGAGCAACGGCTGCGTCAAACTGCAGCTCGCCGTCCACAGCCAGCTCGGGATCCATCTCCTGTGCCTTGATGGTAGCGTCGTGGCTCAGTGCCACGGTGCCGCCCTTGCCAGAGCCCTTGGTGGAGAAGCTCAGCACAGCCACCTTCGGGTCGATGCCGAACAGCTTTGCGGTGCGGGCAGTCTCCACAGCCACCTCTGCCAGCTTGGAAGCGGCAGAGATCTTGACCTCGCCGGTAGCCTTATCGACGGTATCGGTGTAATCAATGTTGACAGCGCAGTCGCCCATGGCAATGCGCTTCAGACCCTCTTCGCCGCAGTCGCGGTCCAGAATAAAGCAGGAGCTCACCAGATGTGCGCCCTTCTTGGTCTTGACCAGCTGCAGAGCGGGACGGATGGTGTCGGCGGTGGAGTAGGTAGCGCCGCCCAGCAGGCAGTCTGCCTTGCCCATCTTCACCAGCATGGTGCCAAAGTAGTTGGACTTTTTCAGCAGGGCGGTGCACTCCTCAGCGGACTGCTTGCCCTTGCGCAGCTCCACCATGGTGCTGACCATCTCATCAAAACCGGCGTAGTTCTCCGGGTCGATGATCTCGGCAGCGGAAATATCAAAGTTACCGGCGGCGGCAGCAGCCTTGCACTCTGCCTCGTTGCCCACCATAACGACCTTCAGCACGCCCTCGGCCAGCAGCTTGCTTGCGGCCTCCAGAATGCGGGGGTCATTGCCCTCGGTGAACACGATCGTCTTGGGATTTGCCTTCAGCTGTGCTACCAGCGGTGCAAACATATCAGCCATTGTGATTACCTCCGAAAATGCTTTCCAAAATTTGCATTCCGTGTCTGTTGGACACAAGGATGCCTTTCTTCTTTATTCTAGCACAGACGGCAAAAAGTTCAAGACAAAATTGTGTTTTTGTGCTATATTTTAGGGGAGAAACCGCCATTTGATTTGTGAATAAAATATCATACTGGTTTTAAAGGAGATGTTCTCCATGGATATGGATACTTTAAAGGCCGAATGCCTTGCCTGCACCCGGTGCGAGCTGTGCGCCACCCGGACGAACGTGGTATTCGGGCAGGGCGTGCCGGACGCCGAGGTGCTGTTTGTGGGCGAGGGCCCCGGCCAGAGCGAGGACGAGCAGGGTCTGCCCTTTGTGGGGCGCAGCGGCCAGCTGCTGGACAAATACCTGTTTGCCATCGACCTTGACCGCAAAAAGAACTGCTATATTGCCAACATCGTCAAGTGCCGCCCGCCCCAGAACCGCGACCCGCTGCCCGCCGAGAGCGAAGCCTGTATGCCGTGGCTGCGGGAGCAGTTCCGGCTGCTGCATCCCAAGATCGTGGTCTGCCTTGGGCGTGTTGCCGCCCAGCGGATGATCCGGCAGGATTTTTCCGTCACCCGGGAGCACGGACAGATCATTGAGAAGGGTGGCATTTTGTTCATGGGCACCTTCCACCCCGCCGCCCTGCTGCGCCAACCCCAGAACAAGCCTGAAGCCTTTGCGGACTTTACCGTACTGCGGGACACCATTGCCGCCGTGTGCGAGCATACCTATCATAAATAAGGACAGGAACCAACCGCGCCGCTTTTGCATACTGTAAAGCAAAAGTGAGGTGTTTTTGTATGGAAAGTTCCGTGCATCCTTCTGTGGATTTCTTTTTGGGCGCTACAACGCCCGCCGGGTTCAAGGGCTACTTTGCGCCGCTGCGCCGGGAGCCCGGGATGCAGCTGGTGCTGCTCAAAAGCGGGCCGGGCTGCGGCAAGTCTACTTTGATGAAGCGTCTGGCGCGCGCCGCACAGGATAAGGGCGAACCCATCCAGCGCATCCACTGCGCCAGCGACCCCGACAGTCTGGACGGGGTGGTGTTCCTGCGGCAGAAACGCGCCATCATCGACGCCACCGCGCCCCATGTGGTGGAACCGGAAGCCCCCGGCGCAGACGAGCGGGTGCTGAGTTTGTACCACACCATTGACGCCGATGCCCTGCACCCCCACAAGGACGAGGTGACCGCCCTGTTTGCCCGCAACCAGCTGCTGCGCAGCCGGGCGGCGCGGTATGTGGCCTCGGCGGGCAGCCTGCTGCTGGACAGCCGCCGCGCCGAAGCGTGCAGCGCCAACTTTGAAAAAGTGCGCCGCTACGTCAAGCGGCTGTGCATCCGCCTGTTGCCCCGCACCGAGGAGATGGGCTCTGAAGAGCTGCGGCTGCTCTCGGCCATCACGCCCAAGGGCGAGGTGTTCTATCAGGGCACGGTGCAGGCACTGGCAGACAAATGCATCCTCTTCCGGGACGACTACGGGGCAGTCTCCCGCCTGCTGCTGGAACTCATCCGCGCCGAGGCACTGGCGCGGGGCTACCACATCATCACCTGCCCCTGCGCCATGCACCCGGAGGATAAGATCGACCACATTATCATTCCCTCCCTACGGCTGGCGTTTCTGACCGACAACCGCTGGCATCCGGTGCGGCTGTCTGCGGCGCAGACCGTGCGGTGCAGCCGCTTTGTGGACCGGGAGAACCTTTCTGCCTGCCGTGCACGGCTGCGCTTCAACGAGCGCGCCGCCGCCGAGCTGCTGGAACAGGCCTGTGCCCTGATGGCACAAGCAAAAAGCTGCCACGATGAACTGGAGACCTACTACCGCACCGCCGTGGACTTTGCACAGGTGGATGCTGCAGCCGCCCAGTGCATGGAGTTGTTCGGGGTAGGATAACGAAAAAACGGAGGTGAAACGCCTTGGCAAGCATCCATCTGCCCATCCGGCAGCTGGTGGAGTTTTTGCTGCGCACCGGCAGCATCGACAGCCGCTTTGCCGGCTTTGACCGCGCCAACGAGGGCGCACGCATCCACCGCAAGCTGCAAAAGGCCGCCGGGGAGGGCTATCAGGCCGAGGTATTCCTCAGCGCGGAGCGGGAAGCCTGCGGCATCGCCTTTACGCTGGAAGGCCGGGCAGACGGCATTTTCACCGACGAAAACGGCACCGTGACCATTGACGAGATCAAGACCACCACTGTTCCCTACGAGGAGATCACCGAGGAGCTGAACCCCTGCCACTGGGCGCAGGGCATGGTATATGCCGCCATTTTCAGTAGCCAGCAGGGACTGGATGCGCTTGCCGTGCGGCTGACCTATTATCAGGTCGATACCGACCAGATTCAGCGCTTTACCCGGCAGTTCACTCAGCAGCAGCTGGAGCAGTTTTTGCAGCAGCTTTTAACGCAGTATGCCCCGTGGGCGCAGCGGCAGCTGGACTGGGACACCCGGCGCAGCCAGAGCCTTGCGGCGCTGCAATTCCCCTTTGCGGAGTACCGCCCCGGGCAGCGGGCGCTGGCGGGTGAAGTGTACCGCGCCTGCCGCGCCGGGAAAAGCGCCGACCGCAAAGGCGGCACCCGCGTTTTTTGTCAGGCGCCCACCGGCATCGGCAAGACCATGAGCGCTCTCTTCCCTGCCCTGAAAGCCATGGGCGAGGGCTGCGGCGCAAAACTATTCTACCTGACCGCCCGCAACACCACCCAAGCCGCCGCCGAGGACGCGGTGGCGCGGCTGCGTACCGCCCAGCCCGGTCTCGCCTTGCGCAGCGTGACCCTGACCGCCAAGGAAAAAGCCTGCCTGCACCCGGACGCCGAGGGCCATCCGGCCTGCCTGCCGGAGGTGTGCCCCTATGCAAACGGCTACTACGACCGCATCAAGAATGCGCTGGCCGCACTGCTGGACGGCAGCGGCCAATTCAGCCGTGCCGCACTGGCCGACACCGCCCGACAGTTCACCGTATGCCCCTTTGAGCTGGGGCTGGACCTGAGCGAATGGTGCGATGTTGTGATCGGGGACTACAACTATTTGTTTGACCCGGTGGTGCACCTGAAGCGATTCTTCGACACCTCCGGCGACTGGTTGTTCCTGATCGACGAGGCACACAATCTGCCCGACCGCGCCCGCGCCATGTACTCGGCCCGCTTCTGCAAGAGCAGCCTGACCGACGCAAAACGCACGCTTGGCAAGGGCAAAAGTGCCCTGAAAACCGCCCTGACCAAAGCCGACAAGGCCATGCGGGAGGCGCGGCAGGCCTGTGTGCGTCTGGCACCCCGCAGGCACGCGGAGGACGCCCCCGGCGAACCGGCCCAGACCAGCCTTCTGCCGGAACCGGATGCCCCGGCGTTTGCCCTGCCGGAGCCGTTGTATGCGCAGGACGGCACGGTGTTTTTGCAGGAGCTGCCCGCCGCACTGCTGACACCCCTGCGGACGGTGCAGGCCCCTTTGCAGGCCTGGCTGGAAGACAACCCGGAAGCCGACGCCCACCCGCAGATGCTGGAGCTTTATTTTGCGGTACAGGATCTGGTGCGGGCTGCCGAACGGTACGACAGCCACTTTGTGACCCAGCTCACCGCCCGCGGCAGCGAGCTGGAATTGCAGCTGCTCTGTCTGGACCCGGCCCCCTTTGTGGATGCCAGCCTTTCCACCGGGCGCAGTGCCGCGCTGTTCAGCGCCACCCTCACCCCGCCCGCCTACTACCGCAGCGTGCTGGGCTGTGCCGACGCCCGGGCCGTGGCACTGGAAAGCCCGTTCCCCGCCGGGAACCTGGGGCTGTTCTGCCTGCCAGGCATCTCCACCCGCTACCGTGACCGGGAGCGCAGCGTACAGAGCGTGTCGGATGCACTGGCCCGGCTGGCGCAGAGCCGGGTGGGCAACTATCTGGCGTTCTTTCCCAGTTACGCCTATCTGCGGCAGGTGCAGGAAGATTTTGCCGCCCGCTATCCGGGTATTTCCACCCTTGTGCAGGAAAGCGGGTTGGATGACGCCGCCCGCGCCGCTTTTCTGGCACGATTTGAGCCAGACCCTGCCCATACCCTGCTGGGCTTTGCAGTCATGGGCGGCATCTTTGGCGAGGGCGTAGACCTTGCTGGCGACCGGCTCATCGGCTGTGCCATCGTGGGCGTGGGGCTGCCGCAGGTGAACCCCCGGCAGGAGATGCTGCGCCGCTACTACGACGCCCAGAACGGGGCCGGGTTCGATTACGCCTACCGCTATCCCGGCATGAACAAGGTCCTGCAGGCCGCCGGACGGGTCATCCGCACCCCGGAGGACAAGGGCGTGGTGCTGCTGCTGGATGACCGCTTTGCAAAGCCGGAGTATCAGCGGCTGTTCCCGCTCCACTGGAAGCACCTGCAGTATCTGCCCGGCCCTGCCGCACTGGAAACCGCGCTGGCCGCCTTCTGGGGCAGCAGGCCCGAATAAACGCAACCCCCGCCCACGGACCGGACTCTTCTGTCCTTCTGTGGGCGGGGTTGTCGTTTGAGTGCAGGAAACTTTTGCGCTGCTGCGTTGGTTGCCAAAAAAGTGCAACTTTTTTCAAAAAAATGCTTGACAAAGGCCGTATTTGTGGGTATAATAGCACACGTTGAGCGGCTCACACCGCAAGACACGAACAAAATATTGGGGATTTGCATAGTGGTAGTGCGGTAGACTCTGACTCTACTTGTGGGAGTTCGATTCTCTCATCCCCAACCAGAACAAAGCCATCCGATGAACAATCGGGTGGCTTTTCTATTTTGTTTTCTGCCGATTTCACGCAGTGAACACACCGCACTGTACCAAAGGTCTTTGGGCAAATCAAACACCCGCACCGCATTCCCTTTTCTTGGGAGATGCAGTGCGGGTGCTTTTTTCGTTTGTCAGCCAGCGGACTGAATCATCTTACAGGATGCTGATGCGGCCTGCACCGTAGGGGTTCTCGTAGTCCAGCAGGTAGCCGGGGTACTCTGCCAGCACACTGTTGGCGCTGGAAAGGTGCGGCAGACCCTCTGCGTCCACACCGCCAAAGGTCATGGCGTAGGTGGACATGACAAGGTAATCTTCCGACACATAGTCCTTGATGAGCTCAGCACCGTCAAACATGGCAAAGCCATCGCCCAGATTGCGCAGGGTGTAGTTCATACCGGCCAGCGCGTAGGTCTTGTTCTCGTCCAGCGGCACATAAGTACTGTTCGCGCGGTCGTAGATCTTCACGTTCTGCACACGAGGCGTGCCGGTAGCACTGCCGATCCAGACGTTCTTGTCGTCGGTCTGCACGGTGTTGGGGATGTCGGTGTGGATCTCATAGGTCGCACCGGCCACCTGCAGGAAGCCGCCGTTCTCCTTGCCCTCTGCACCGGCAAAGCGGGCTGCAAACTCCAGTGCGTCCTGGATCTGCTTGCCGGTCACCGACATCAGGCAGGCCACGTTGCCAAAGGGGCTGACCTGCTTGCAGGTCTTGAAGGTCCAGTACCCGGCGTCCTCGTCCGAGCGGATGCCGCCGCCGTTCATGATGGCGATGTCACAGTGCAGCTGCTCCACCTCATTGAAGTAGGTGTAGATGCCGTCGGCCACAAAGTCGCCCAGGTTGGTCTCGCCGGAGCGGATGCGGCGTTTGCCGGTAGCAGGGTCGGTGATGTAAAACTTGGTATCGGCCACGGCGATCTTCTCGCCCAGCATGTCATCCACTGTGTTGACCCATGCGGCCTGCTCTGCTGCCACGGCGACATCCTCCTGATCGTAGGTGGACACCAGCCGGGTGGAGATGGTGCCGTCCGGGGCAATGGTCATCTCGCCCACGTTGGCAAAGTAGGAGCCGGTCTGGGTCAGGGTGACCAGTCTGCCGGAAGCGTCCGCCACCTGCTTATTCTCCATCACCGTGTGGGAGTGGCCGTCGATGAAGGCATCAAAACCAGTGGTGTGGGCAATGACCTCCTCGCTGGTCCAGGGAGAGGACGAGGGGTCCACGCCCAAGTGGCCCAAGCCGATGACCACATCGGCCAGGCACTTCGCCTTGTCAACGGCCTTCTGCACGGCGCTGTAGAGCTTCTGGCCGTCCTCGCCGCCCAGGATGTCGTAGATGTACTTGGTCTGGGCCTTGTTCATGAAGTAGGCCGGGGTGGACTTGGTAAACGTCTCGGGCGTGGTGATGCCCACAAAGGCAATGCGCACACCACCGCGCACGAACACCTTGATTTCCGGCAGCACCCGCAGATTGGTGCGCAGGTCCACCCAGTTGCAGGACAGGTACGGGAAGTCGGCATCCCGCATGAGCTCTTTGGCACGGTCCATGCCATAGTCGAACTCATGGTTGCCGGGGGTGGCAACATCGTAACCGGCGGCGTTCATCAACTCAATGATGGAAGCGCCCTCGTCCATGGAGCCGTAAGCGGTGCCCTGCACATGGTCACCGGCGTCCACCAGCAGGACCTTTTTGCCTGCGTTCTGATAGCTCTGCTTCAGGGCGGCAATGGCCGCATAGGTGAGCTCCGGGGCCTGCTTGTCGATGTAAGTGTGCACGTCGTTGGTGTACAGGATGGTGACCTCGGATTTTTCACCGGTCCAGCAGGCAGATGCAGCCGGGGCCCCGACGGCCATGGCGGCGGCAGCGGTAGTGACACCGGCGGCCTTCAGGAAATTGCGGCGGGAGATAAGATGTTTCACGGGAAAACGACCTCCTCTTTTTCTGGCATTTGATGAGGCAGGCTTTCCCCTGCCCCTGACTGGTTCAAGCATAACACAGAACCGCGCCAAGAGCAAGACAAAACATGCCGTTTTGTTCAATTTTCTTTCATATATCAGCCGTTTTTCTTGCATTGCGCATCATCGCCGTACAAAAAAGGGAACGCCCCTGCAGCTGTCCCAGCATACAGGGGCGTTCCCATCCGTTTAAAAAGGCCGGAGAAAGGGGGCCTTAAATGGCGTTGTATTCCTTGAGGATCTTCTCAAGGTCGGTGCCCTCGATCTTCTTCAGAGCTTCCTTCAGGGCCAGACGCGGGATGAGCGGCAGGTCCATGTCGGTGATCTTCTTGCCGTCACGCAGCTTGACCGTTGCATTCAGCAGGTCACGCACGTCGTAGGTGCTGCCCCAGACCTCGGGCACACCGCGGTCCACGTTCAGCAGGGTGTACACGGCCTCCATACCGGTGCGCATGGAGTACTCGGTGGTGAAAATGGTATCGCGCTTGGTCTCCGCAAACTGGCCCAGGAAGGCAAAGTTCACAGCGCCCTCCGGCACGATGTCGGGGCGGTCGCCCATGGCACGGGGCATGAAGAAAGCGTCAATATAGGGCATCATCACCGGCACGGTGTTGGCGCTGTGCTCTGCCAGCTCTTCGATCTGGTCGGTGGGCACGCCGATGTGGTACAGCCACTCCATGCAGATCTCCTTGCCGGTGCAGTCGCGCATGGGCTTTTTGACATAATCGCCGGGCTTGTCGCTGAACAGGCCGTAGACCCAGACACACAGCTGATCCTTGGGTTGATCGCGGAACTGCTGCTGACGGTTCAGCGTCCAGCTGAGCAGCCAGCTAGAGTCCTTGACCGTAACGATGCCGCCGGTGACAGTGTGACCGCTGAAGGGATCGCGCTTGCAGATCTTCTGGATATACTGCGGGATCTTGTCATCCAGGGTGGTGATGGTGGCGCTCTCCCAGTTGGACAACTCCGGATCCGAGCAGAACTTTTCGGGGTGGCCGAAGGACGGGTCCTGTGCGGCGATCTTCTTCCACAGATCCCAGCCGTTGCCCGGCTTGATGGTGGGGTCGAAACCGGCTGCCTTGTCCTGGGCACCCACGGTGCAGCTCTCGACGCAGCCGCCGTTGGTGATGAACAGCAGATCGTTCTCGGTCAGGTCGATGTTGGACACCTCGCCTGCGTGCTCCACGGTGACCGAGCTTGCCATCTTGCGGCTGCCCTGAATGTCGAACTTGACGTCCGTGACCTTGGTGTCGTAGTGGAACTGCACGCCAAAGCCCTTCAGGTACTCGATCATGGGCAGGATGATGGACTCATACTGGTTATAGCGGGTGAAGCGCAGGGCGGTAAAGTCCGGCAGGCCGCCGATGTGGTGGATATAGCGCTTGATATACAGCTTCATTTCCAGTGCGCTGTGCCAGTTCTCAAAGGCAAACATGGTGCGCCAGTACAGCCAGAAGTTGGAGTTCAGCACCTCATCGTCAAAGAAGTCGGTGATCTTCTTGTCCTGCAGCTGCTCGTCCGGGGTGAAGAACAGCTTCATGATCTCCATAGCGCCCTTGTCGGACAGGCCGAACTTGCCGTCGGTGTGGGCGTCCTTGCCCTGCTCCACGGTAGCACGGCAAAGGGAGAAGTTGGGGTCCTCCTTGTTCAGCCAGTAATACTCATCCAGCACGCTGGCACCCTCGGTCTCCAGCGAAGGGATGGAGTGCAGCAGGTCCCACATGACCTCAAAATGGTTGTCCATCTCACGGCCGCCGCGCATGACGTAGCCGATGCTGTACTTGTAGCCGTCGCAGGCACCGCCGGGCAGGGCCTCCTTCTCGAACACATGGACATGCTCGCCCTTCATCTGGCCGTCACGCACCAGATAACAGGCTGCGGTCAGGGCTGCCAGGCCGGAACCGACGATATATGCGGATTTATGATCAACGCCCTCCGGCTTTTTGGGACGTGCAAATGCTTCGTAGTTGCCACTGGAATAGTACATGGAAAAGCCTCCTTGCTTCGCTGTTTTTCTTACTTACAGCAGTTCAATGCTGCTCTCTATGGCAACAGTATACCCTGCCTTGGCCCGCAGAACAACAAACAAACTCTGCCCCCTGTATAAAATTTAGACAACTGTCCCGTTTTGTTGGAAATGCGTACAAATTGTGACAAAAAAGCGGAATGACCGCTGTCATTCCGCTTTTGCAGGCGTTTGTTTTATTTTGCGGTGGGCTGGGCCACCTCAAAGTCAATCTTGCCCAGATTGACGTCGGAACGCACGATGGTGATCATCATGGTATCGCCCAGGCTCCAGTTCCTGCCGGAGACGGGGTCGGACAGGCGCACGCCCTCGGTGAGCATCGTGCCGGAGGGGGTCAGGCTGGAAGCCGGTACAAAGCCCTCCACGCCGTTCTCCAGTTCAATGAACAGGCCGCGCTGGGTCACGCCGGAAATGCGGCCCTCGTAGCTCTCGCCCAGATGGCGGCGGGCATACTCGGCCTTGTAGCAGTCCTCAGCCTTGCGCTCGATCTGCATGGCGATGACCTCGCGCTCGCTGGCCTGCTTGCTGGCCCGCTCCGCAAAATCGGTATAGCGCAGGATCATGGTGTCCTTGTCGGTGCCCTTGAGCTGCTCGGTCATGATGCGGTGGATGGCCAGGTCCGGATAGCGGCGGATGGGGCTGGTAAAGTGGGCATAGTCCTGCAGCACCAGACCGTAGTGACCCTTGGGCTTTTCCTCGTACAGAGCCTTGGACATGCAGCGCAGCATACCGGTGTTGATGATCTGCTCATACGGGCCGCCGCGCACGCCCTCCAGAATGGCGCTCAGCTCCTTGGGGGTGGGCAC
>JABLTS010014145.1_pt1 | contig 10405 bp, 10 predicted proteins | sample 7160081 | NCBI WGS metagenome assembly JABLTS01 (sample SAMN14651231, study PRJNA627086) | human gut metagenome | isolation source: feces | host: Homo sapiens
ATACCGCTAGCATGCCCCTATTGCCTTCGGCACTTCCCCCGAAGGGGGAAGCAAGACGTTACGTAGCTAACGATTTCCTTAACTTAATAGCATTACCTCTGCGGTACACCTTCCCCTAGAGGGGAAGGATGCGATATGAGAATACCATCATCTAACATGGCGGCGAAGCCGCCACCACAACCCTGAACCTTGAACCAAATGAAAGCAAAGTAAAAAGGGGCTGTGAAGAAATGAGGATTCATTTCTTCACAGCTCCTTTTTTGATGGTATTAACCGTTGGTTGTTGTGATTCAAATAACCAACAGCAAACAGCCAACAACTAACGATGTAGGAGATAGGAATGATCCAATGGATGCTATTTCGGAAATGTACCCATTCCCCATATAACGTTTTAACATGTAGTGCTCAGTCAGTTTAGGCATTGACGAAACCGGGGGGGGTGGTACTGTCTAAACTAGAAATTAAGCACTATTATTCACAGGCGGAGAAAATGGAAAGTGAGAAAAGAGATATTTTCTCAAATCATGAAAAGAAAAGTTTCCGGAGTGGATAGTGTGTGGGAGGAGAGGCATGCGTATGGTATGAAATGTCAATGGTGCGAGAAAGAGTTTACTCCGCTAAAAAGTTGGCAGAAATATTGCTCGCCAGCCTGCCGTGTAGCTGCCAATCGGAAACGACTGCCCAAGGATGAAGTACATACGCAGGAAACCGTACTCAGCAGACTAAGAAAAATTTTATATTCTCTGCGTCTTGCGGGGGGGGACGAATGTTCTATAATTTTATCGATGTTATTCACAAGAAAAATACTAACATCTTTTAGTCGTCAATTTATTCTTTATTGTATTAGGAGAAACCTAATGAAAATACAACAAAAACAGCTTTTAGCTAAATTAATTACTTTTAGTATGATGTGCATGGTGCCGGTAAGCACTAATGCAGCTGGCTTCAGCGCAATTACGAGTGGAGGTGTTATAGATGCTCTTGACGTTAATGTAACAGGGCATGATAGTGATGATAACGGCATACTGTTATCTGGTAGAAATAACCTGGTGGTAAACAACGGCGGCACTATTCGCGTTAATACTGTTGCCAGTGCCAGTGGTATCACAGCAGCTGACAGTTTTTCAGGTGCTACGAATGTAACTGTTAATGGCGCAAAGTTTACTATTGATGTGGGCTATGCCAAACAGGGAGCCAGTGCAGTTGGTGTCTGGAGCCAGACCATGAGAAATCAGGTTGGTGATGGCAGCCAACCGCAGCCGGAATATCAAGGCGGTAAGGTAACTCTTAATGCTTTGGAAAATAAAATTAATGTTACCAGTAATCGTGTAGGCTATGGCTTATTATCCGGCAGTGATTTTGATGGCAACAGTAATCAAGGCGGCAATATTGCCTGCGATGGTAAGCTGGACATAGATGTTAACGTTCTGACTCCTGACGGAAAAAATTCTGATAGCGATTATCTTAACAGAGCCATGGGTGTTGTTGCTTTTGGCGGTAATGTCTATATCAATAATGATGCTAATATTAATATCAAATCTCAAGCAAATGGTGGCAACGGTAAAGAAGTGGCCGGTTTATATACCGGATATGATGGTCACATTAATGGCAGCGCTGACAGTACTATTAATATACATGCAGAGGGTATTGGTAAGGTTACCGGTATCACCAACGGCACTTATGATGTTCTTGCCCAACGAGATAATGTAAACTACACCCCGTCTACTATTAATTTGCGCGGAACAACAAATATTTTTCTGGATGGAAAACGTAATTATGGTATCTGCTCTGATATAAAATCAACATTTGAAGCAAATACCGTAACTATCAACTTTACCAATGACAGCAAAAATCTTACCTCCGTCGGAATACAAGCAACTGATGAGGGTAAAATTAAAATTGATAACCTTTTCGTTGGAACAGACGCAACTGCATTGAACCAGGCAGATAAAATAACCGCATTACAGACAGACAGACTATATTCTGGTTACTTTAATATAAAAAGAAATGCACAAATTAATGTCAACACCAACGAGCAGGGTACAGTACAAATCAACGGTTCTATAGAAAATAACAAAAGAGGAACTATTGATTTACGTTTAACTAATGCAAATTCTTACCTTTATTCCAACTTTTATTTAGAAACAGATTGGGATGATAATCCAGAGGCAATAACTAATTTAACATTGAAAAATGGTGCAGTTTGGAAAAACTTCAGTGCTTTGGGCTGGCAGGACAGCATGCTTACTAACTTAACCTTAGATAACAAAGCGCTCTTAGATATGACGCATAACGAATATAGTAGGGGTAAGTTTTTCCAAAATATCTATATCACTAATAACATGTCAGGAACAGATGCCACAATTAACATGGATATTGATGCCAGCACTAATAAAGATAACAGCGACCGTCTGTACATCGCAGGCACTCACACCGGCAACCATTACATTACGCTCAACAATGTTAATGCAGATGGCAATACTGACGGCGCTGCCGGTACTGTTCTTGTAAGCGTAAAGGACGAGCAGGGCAACTTCTTTGCCAACGATAAGGAAGGATCCTTGTATTGGAATAAGTACACTTTAGATAAACAAGACAGTGCTACTCCTGGTTACACTAAGGATTGGTACTTGAAAAAAGTAGAATTCATCCCCTCCAAACCGACCACCAGCGTAGATGCTGTTGATGCAACCCAAAGACTGGCTTTTGCCAACTGGGTGGAGGACGACAAGCTCATGCAGCGCATGGGCGACCTGCGCCACGAAACCAATAATGAGGAAGGCGTTTGGGTGCGTGTCAAAGGCGGCAAATACAGCGGTGATGGCTTCAGCAACCGTCACACCATGTATCAGCTTGGCTATGACGATGTTGTAAAAAATACTGATAAGCTGAAGCGGTATCAGGGCGTAGCCTTCTCCTACGATGACGGCAAGAACAGCTTCAACCGCGGCAGTGGCAAGCTGAAAGCCAAATCTATCGGCTTCTACAGCACGGATATACGCAATAAAGGCCATTATCTGGACTTGGCGCTTAAGATTTATGATGCAGACAGCGACTTCACTGTGTTTGATACCGAAGGCAAGAAGATTACCGGTACTTTTGACAACTCTGGTATCAGCTTGAGTGCGGAATATGGTCGTAAGAAGTATCTTGACGAGCATTGGTCTATTGAGCCGCAGGCACAGCTTACCTTGGGTTATTTGGACGGTGCAAGATATACCACCAGCAATGGCATCCACGTAAGCCAAAGCGATCCCAACAGCGTTTTGGGACGTATCGGCTGCAACTTTATGTATGACATGGACGAAAAGAATACTGTCTACCTGAAGGCCAACTGGCTGCATCAATTTGCCGGTAATTACGGCGCTACCTTGACTAACGGCAATGACAGCCTGCGTATTGATAACCATGACCATGACACCTGGTTTGAATACGGCTTTGGCTTTGCCTGCATGACTGGCAAGAATAACCACCTGTATGCAGACGTAGAGCGTTCTACCGGAGGCAGCCTGCGTAAGGACTGGCAGTGGAATGCCGGTATGTTCTGGACGTTCTAAGCTGATGTAAAATGGCCTTTAATATCTACAATATCATTTAATAAATAGTGAAGAAAAATGCGTAACAGATTTTCACGTCTGTTGCGTATTTTTTTACGCAAAAGAAACGAATCACCGGTTCTACAGCTATCGCATGAAACGGCAGGGGCGGAGCTGGTCCAGCGAAGGAATGGAGTACATGGTCTGGGTACTGACCACCCGGAAGAATAAGACGCTTACGCAAGCCCTCTTGTACCATGTTAATGGGAAGAGCTACAAAAAGATGGATAGAGCCGTGCACAAAGCCGTGGTGCGGGCAGAGCGCAGAATGAGAAACTATAGGCCAGGATGCCTGGAAGGGCGTATAGGCGTTTATGGAGCTTCTTCTTCCCCCATGGGAAGACTTGCCGGAGCGATACAGAAATACTGATTAAACCGAAGCCACGGAGATAGTAATTATCGACAGTCAAATGAATTACCGAGGAAAACTTGACACTTACTGGTTTCGGCGGCTCATTTGACATTTCCCTCCATTTCACCTATAATACTATCATTATGGAAGGGTGTCCGAGTGGTTGAAGGAGGCGGTCTTGAAAACCGTTAACCTTGCAAGAGGTTCATGGGTTCGAATCCCATCCCTTCTGCCAGAATTATATTCGCGGGAAGCCGCGGTTTCAGAAAGCACTGATCGATGAGCGGCATGCTCGTCGGCAGTGCTTTTTAATTAGGAATGAGGGATGGCTGTGCGGCAAGATTTTTCGGCTCAGTCCTCGCTTTTCTGTAAGCGGCTTTCTTACATACGACGTTTCCTGCTGCTAAGGATGACGAGATGTGCTGCGGAGCGCAAATAAGGTGATGTCTGCAACTGGCATTTAGTCACCAGTCACTAGTCACCAGTCACCAGTCACTCCTAATCCCTAGTCCCCAGTCACTAGCCACTAGTCTCTATTTCCCTAAAAGGAGTCTTTCATGTACCTATTCCATCGGCATATCGACCTTGCGAGTGAGCTCAAGAAAGCCGTCGGGCTGGCCGTGGGCGCAGCCATCTACTCGGCGGGGCTCAATCTCTTCCTGATCCCGAATGACATCATCGACGGAGGCATCACAGGCATTTCGCTCCTCGTGCAGGCGCTGACGGGGATCCCCTTCAGCGTGCTCATCGTCCTTCTGAACTTGCCCTTTTTCTACATCGGCTATCGGCGGCTCGGGGCGCGGCTTGCGCTGTCTTCGACCTTTGCGATCGTCATCCTCTCGCTCTGCTCTTCCTATTTCGAGACGATGAAGCCCGCGACGTCGGATCCTTTCCTCTCGACGATCTTTGGCGGCATCATCATCGGCATGGGTGTCGGCATCGTCATCAAGAGCGGCGGCTCGACAGATGGCACGGAGATCATGGCGATCTGGATGGATAATAAATTTCCTTTCTCCGTGGGCGAGATCATCATGTTTTTTAATTTCTTCATCCTTGGCGCGGCCGGCTTCGTCTTCAGCTGGAACAGTACGATGTATTCCCTCATCGCCTACTTCATCTGCTCGCGCATGATCGATGCGGTCTCGACCGGTCTCGACTCGTCGAAGGGGGTCTTCATCGTGACGACCTCTTACGATGCGGTGTCCGATGCGATCGTTCACGATATGCATCGCGCCGTCACACGCCTGCACGGACAGGGAGGCTTCCTGAAGGATGATAAGGATGTCCTCTACTGCGTGGTGAGCCGTCTGGAGATCACAAAGCTGAAGCAGGTCGTTCACGCCATCGATGCTTCCGCCTTCCTCTCTGTCTTCGATGTACAGGAAGTCCATGGGGGACTGGTGAAGGGGAAGAAGTAGTGACTAGTGACTAGGGATTAGGAGCCTCAAGTGACTAGAAAACATCAGGCTCTCTCGTATCGTCATTTCGAGCGAAGAGAGAAATCTTTGTCATTCACGGCTCATCGGTCGATGTTTGGAAATCTCAAACGAGAAACCTGCGCTCCAAGACACTTTCGGGCATCGCCTTATTTATACTCCGCGGCGCTTCTGATTTTTATGCGCCGCACCACCATTCCTCATTCCTCATTCCTCATTCGAGCAAAGCTTTCATTCACAATCAATGGACGGAGCCGCCCAAGGGGCTAACCCTTAGAACCCGTTGAACCTTCTCCCTATTGTCGCTTTCTTGTCATCCTGCTATACTACAAATACCACAAAGTTTTGAAAAGGAGAGTAACCATGAAATTTCTGTTTAACCATCAAAATTTCAACGTGCTTGATCTCGAAAAAAGCATTGCCTTTTATGAAGAAGCGCTGGGACTTACGGTGAACCGTACTTATAAAGCTTCTGACGGCTCCTTTATCCTGACGTACATGGGAGACATGGCGACGGGCTTCCAGCTCGAGCTCACCTGGCTGCGTGATCGCAAGGAAGCCTACAATCTGGGGGACAATGAATTCCATCTGGCTTTCGAGGTGGATAATATGCAGGAAGCCTATCAGAAACACAAGGCGATGGGCTGCGTGTGCTATGAGAACAAGGATATGGGCATCTACTTCATCAATGATCCGGACGGATACTGGATCGAGATCATCCCGGGAGGACATTGATGGATCCGATATTTACCAGAACTGCCCGCATCATAGATGAGAAGGGCATCGAGTGCCTCCAGGCCAAGACAGTCGCGGTCTTTGGCATCGGAGGTGTCGGTTCTTATGCGGCAGAAGCACTTGTGAGAGCGGGTGTGGGACACCTCATTTTCATCGATAAGGATGAAGTCGATATCACAAATCTGAACCGCCAGCTGGTCGCTGACTTAACGACCGTCGGAAAAAATAAGGCAGAAGTCATGGTATCACGTGCGCACCTCGTGAATCCGGCCTGTGATGCGAAGGCCATGCCCATTTTCTATCGCCCCGGCGACGAGAACTTCATCAGAGATCTCCACGCCGACTACATCATCGATGCGATCGATGATGTACCGGCGAAGATCTCCATCGCGGAAGTCTGCTGGAAGCTGAAGATACCGGTGATCTCTTCCATGGGAACGGGCAATCGCCTGCGGCCGGAGATGCTGCAGATCGCTGACATCAATAAGACCTCTGTCTGCCATCTTGCCCGCAAAATGAGAAAGGAGCTGAAGGAACGCCGTGTGAGAAAGCTCACGGTCGTCTACTCGAAAGAGCTCCCGCACAAGCCCGTCGGCGAAGGCCATGCCCCCGGCTCCATTTCCTTCGTCCCGCCCGTTTCCGGCATGATGATGGCAGGCTACGTCGTGCGTGCCCTGCTGAAGGAAAACGGGATCGGGTAAAGGGGGGCAGGCTTCCTCTTGCCATGGACCATGTATTCTTTGAGATCGGGACATATCTGGCGCTTGCCAAAGCTTTCGCGCCGCGCCAGCCCATTGCACGGTTGGATTCTCATCCTTAGTTCCTGATCTCTATTTTCCCCACAAGGAGGCCCTATATGATCACCGAAATCCATCATCCGGAATGGCTCACGCTGGATGTGGGCGGTCAGACTGTTCTTGGCTATAACCAGGAATGGTATCCGCAGGAGAGGCAGCGCTTGGCAGGCTGCGGGCCTACGGTCGCTGCCATGATGGCAGCCTATCTGGAAAAGAAAGAGTGGAAGACGCCGGTGAAAGACCGGGAGCTCGCGCTTTCCGTGATGCTTTCCCTGTGGCAGTACGCGACACCAAGGATGCACGGCCTCTACAAGACGCGCTGGCTGAGGGAAGGCCTCGCAGCTTATCTTTCAGAAAAAGGCCTGTCCGGCGTCGTAGAATCGCTCTCTATACCGTCTATCCGCCTCCTTACGCCAAAGCCGGAAAGGGTCATCTCCTTCATCAAGGCGGGGCTTTCGGCGGACTGCCCGGTGGGATTTTTGAATCTTCACAGCGGGGATGAGCCCATTCCCTATCATTGGCACTGGATGCCCATCGTAGCGATGGAAGAAACCGAAGAGGGGACCTTCTGCACCCTTTGGGATGAGGGGAAGGCCCATCGATTCTTGCTGGAAGGCTGGCTCAAAAATACCAGGTTCGGCGGCGGGTTTGTCAGAGTGACCGGCGCCTGATGGACACTCTCATCGCCATTCTTCCGGACTTATCACGTGATTGGCATTTCAACGGGGACAGCCATTTCCCGTCCCCCTAAATAATGTATTTCAAAGGAGGATCTCAAAAATGAAAAAAATGATCGCTATGGCACTGATCTCTGCACTGGCTCTGCCGGGCGTTGCCATGGGAGCAGCCCAGCTGCCTTCCTCGGAAAAAATGCTGAATGATTACAGCCGCTATGCCGTGGTCTATACCAGCGATGAAGAGCGCGTCTATGTGGATACCGAGACGATCGAGCGCGATCCGACCAATGCGGGAGAGCTCCCGGTCATCCGCGGGACGCTGTACGCGGAGGTCTATAAAGACCCGCTCACCTATCCCGATTATGGCAATTACCGCATGGTCGAGTACATTTTCCAGTATGAGACGGCCGTGGGTGCCGATCAGTATGGACGAGAGATCCGGTACCGCATCTTGAATAAGCTGCAGGGTGTCTATACGCCCGATGGCAAACCGGCTGCCTATACAGGCGTCCACGATGAACCGGCGGACGAAGCAGATGACATCTACGCTGCCATGTATCGTCTGTCGAAAAATTATTAAGAAGCGGGGACAGGGGAGCGCGGGGCAGATCCCTTTTCCATTTACAAATTCTGTCCCCTGCTATATAATAAATAAAACTTCACTTATCAGCAGAGAAGCCATGAGACATGTCTTTTGGCTTCTTTTTTGTTTACGGATCCTTTGCAAGGGAAGCTTTGATCCCATCTGACTCTGCGATGGGATCAGTACTTCCCGCGGATCTCTTCTTAGGGGAGAACAACATGCAGCTCTACATTGCGGGCGGCTGCGGCGACCAGGGCCGCAACTGCTTCTATATCGAAGGGGATCGGCATGCCTTCATCGTAGACGCGGGGACGTCGACGGACGGGCTGGACCGTCTGCCCGACCTGTCACCGGAGATGATCCGCCGCGCGGAATATCTTTTCGTGACCCATTCTCACAAAGACCACACGGGCGCGATCGAATATCTGGAAAACAATGGCTTCACCGGCCCCGTTCTGATGTCAAACCAGACCTACCAGCAGATCCATTACAAGCCGAAGAACACCATGATCCTTGACTCCACCGCACCTGAGCTTTCCCTGGACGGCGAGCTCTCGCTCCGCTGGGGACGGACGGGACACTGTGCCGGTGCGGTCTGGTACTACATCACCGTGGATGGGAAGCGTCTCTTTTTCTCCGGTGACTACCGGGAGAATGATACCTTCTACCGCTGCGATGCTGTTCGCGGTCTCACGGCGGATCTTGCCGTCATCGACTCCGCCTACAGCCGCATGGATCGGGCAGAGGATATGAGAAAAGCCGTCGCAGACGCGGCAAAAGAGGCACTGGGTCAGTCGGCTCCGCTCCTCCTGCCGGTCCCCTCCTACGGCCGCGGCCTTTCTATGGCGATGCTCTTTTATCAGACCTTTGGCGAGGCATATCCCATCCACATGTCCGCAAAGCTTCGTGACCAGTGGCTACGCATCGGGCATCGGAGCTATTTTGCCCACGAAGAGATCCTGGGCTATCCCTTCGATATTTTTCGGTCGTGGGATGAGACATCTCTGGAAGGCGGGCACATCTATTTCCTGACGGATGCCCAGCTCTCCAAGGCGAAGAGCCGACAGCTCATCGACTGCCATCCCGAGATCTCTGTCCTCATGACCGGCAGCCTCCACGGCTATGGCAAGGCAAAGTCCTACTACGAGTCCGGCCGCGCAGCCTTCGTTCTCTGGCCGAACCATCTCACCAAGCAGGAAACAGCAGATCTCGCAGCGGTGAATGCGTTCTCTCTCATCGTTCCTTTCCACAATCCGAAGGAAAAGCCGGAGACGGATGTGTATAGTTTTTAGGGGAATGGAGGGGAGTGACTGGTGGCTAGTAGCTAGTAGCTAGTGACTAGCGACTAGCGGATATCAGGAAGACTTTAAGGAAACGCTGGGGTCAAGAGAGTTTCAGGCACTGCTTCTATATACTTGTGGCGAAGCCGCCTTAACCCGCTCAACCCATTGAATCTGCAGGACACGTTTTCTCCCCTTCCCCACGCATGTTATAATAGAAATAGAATAAAACAGGGAGTGATCCCTTCGTCATAGAAAGGCGGGATGCATATGCTTTCTTATAAAAAAATCCTGGTACCGTATGATGGCTCCGAACATGCAAAGAAAGCGCTCCAGCAGGCCATTGCTATTGCTGAAGACGGTGAAGGCGCAAAGCTCTTCGTCGCTTCGGTGTGCAACATGGTATCCGCGATGAGCAATTTTGATCAGGTCTCCATCGCAGAAGGCTGCCTCACGACCAAGCTGACAGAAGATCTGGAAGCGCAGTGCAAGGCGGATCTGGAGGAAGCCAAGGCCATGATTCCGAAAGGGGTAGAGACGGAGATGATCTATGAAGTCGGTTCTCCGGGACCTGTCCTTTTGAATGTGGCCGACGATAAGAAATGTGACCTCATCGTCATGGGCAGCCGGGGTCTCGGTCCCCTGAAGGGCATCTTCATGGGCTCTGTTTCCAGCTACCTCGTCAGCCGCTCCAAGTGCCCGATCCTCATCGTGAAATGATTGAGACAGAAGCTGTAAATGCCGGCATTGGCATTTACAGCTTTTTTAGTGCAAGGTTAGCCACTGGGGCGGCTCGCCCCCTTGAAAGCCTCTCTTGAATGAGAAATTAGAAATGAGAAATGCGAAATGGTGGTGCGGCGCCAGATCCTTCGACTCAGTTCTCACTGCTTTGCCTTTACATGATCGAACATCCGACATTTCACTCCGCTCAGGATGACGAAATGCGCCG
>JABLTS010054619.1_pt1 | contig 10379 bp, 7 predicted proteins | sample 7160081 | NCBI WGS metagenome assembly JABLTS01 (sample SAMN14651231, study PRJNA627086) | human gut metagenome | isolation source: feces | host: Homo sapiens
GCCAACGTGCTGGACACCTTTTCCATCCACCTGAAGCCCCGCATCTTCCGCAAGCTGCAGCACCACATCGCCAAGGTCACCGGCCTGACCCAGGCCGACCTCGACAAGGGTGAGCCCATCGTGCAGGGCCTGCGCCGCTTCATGCAGTGGTGCGGCCCGGACGCCGAGTTTGCCGAGTGGGGCATGGACGATGTTCCGGTGCTCAAGCAGAACTTATTTCTCTGCAACATCGACGAATCGAAGCCCACTGTCTGGTACGACCTGCAGCAGGTGTTCCTGCGGGAGCACCCGCGCAAGGAGGGCGAGGGCATGACGCTGGAAAGCGTCGTCACCCGGATGGGCATCCCCATGGAGCGGCAGTTCCACGATGCCCTGTCCGACACGCTCTACACCGCCGATGTCTGCCGTTTGCTCGACCTGCGGGCAGGCCTTGCCGCCTACCCCACCGAGGAAGACTCCCTGCGGGCCAGCCTGTGCCCCGCCCCCGGCGACTACCGGGATTTTGCAGTCTTCCACGGCTATGTGGAGCAGTACGCCTGGCGCACCGACCCGAAAATTTACACCATGCACTGCCCGGAGTGCGGCACACCGCTGACGCCGGACGACGTGTGGCTGAAAAAGGGCAGCAACAGTTGGTACACCCTGAGCCAGTGCCCCCACTGCGCCGGCAGCGGCAATGACGTGGGCAAAGGCGTCTTCCAGCGGTACAAGCTGGCCCGCCGCGACGGCCTGCACTGGAGCTACGCCCGCTGCCTGCAGGTACCGGACGAAGCATCCCTCGCCCGGTGGGAGAAGCAGCGCACCGCCCAGCTGGAACGCCTGAAGGCCCGCGCGGAGAAGTAGAGCGCAGAGTAAAGCAGACCAGCGGGGAGCTGTTGTATTCGTCTGCGCGTCGGTAGTTTCTCTGAGGACCGTCCGCTGGGGTGGGACCCTGTTGCCGAAGGCAATAGGGCGGGCGATGGAATGGCCTGCAACGGCAACGACTGCCGCCTGCGGCGGAAACAAGGAGTTGCTGTTGGGGCAGCGGCCAGCAGGATGCGAGTGCTGCTCAAAGCACGAAGCATCCGCTGGGTGCCGCAACCCGTACTCGTGTCCGAAGAGAAAGCTACCGTCACACCCTCTGGCTTCCCGCACCAGCACCGCCGTCTCTTCGATCCGGTTGTTGGAGCAGCGCAGGCGCCTGAGGGTGCGGCGGGTGCCGTCCTCGCCAAGGCTCAGCAGCAGCGCCGCCAGCCGGATGGGCAGGTTTTCTGCACCCGCCGGGCAGGCATCCACCACCGGCTTTGCCGCCGCCAGTGCCTCCGATGAAAGCTCCGGCAGAATAACAAGCAGTATTTTTTTGTCAAGATATGCCGCAGGGGCGGGTGCGCTCAGCAGTTTTGCAAGCTCCTCCTCGATGCGCTCCACCGATACGCAGTCCAGATGGGCACACAGCTCCTGTGCCGCCTGCGCCGTGGGCGGTTCGATGGCAAAGCCAAACCGGGCTGCGAAGCGGTACAGCCGCAGGATTCGCAGCGCGTCCTCGGTGAACCGCTGGCGGGGCACACCCACCGCCCGTACGATGCCGCTTTGCAGGTCGGCCTGCCCGCCAAAGGGGTCCACAAGGCCCTCTTTTTCATTGTAGGCCATGGCGTTGATGGTAAGATCCCGCCGGGCCAGATCCTCCCGCACATCCGGCACAAAGTGCACCTCGTCCGGGTGGCGGCCATCCGTGTAGGTGCCTTCTGTACGGAAGGTGGTGATCTCGTAAAGGGCACCGCTCTGCTTCACCGTTACCGTGCCGTGCTGCAGGCCGGTGGGGATGCACCGCTGCACGCCGAACAGCTCCATCACCTGCTGCGGCAGAGCACTGGTGCACAGGTCCCAGTCGTGCGGTGTAAGGCCCAGCAGACTGTCCCGCACGCAGCCGCCCACCACGTAGGCTGCATAGCCCGCCCTGTGCAGGGTGTACAGCAGCTCTGCCGCACCCTCGTCCATCCGGATGGTCATGGCTGTGCCTCCTCGTACTGCAGGGTGATGCTTTTGCCGTCAAAGCCGCACTCCGCCGCCGGGAAGATGCTCTGTGCCTGCGCGGCATACTCCTCCGGGTCGGTGATCATGGGGGAATAATGGGTCAGCCAAAGCCGCTTTGCCCTCGCCTGCGCGGCAAGGGTCGCGCTCTGCCCAAAGGTGCTGTGCCCCCACTGACGGGCCTGGTCTTCCTGCTCCGGAAGGGCATAGGTGGCATCGCATATCAGCAGGTCTGCGTCATGCGCCGCCTGCAAATAATACGGGCAGGGGGCCGTATCGCCGGAAAATACCACGCTCAACCCCTTGCGCGGGGCACCCAGCACCTGCGCAGACTGCACCGTTCTGCCCTCCACGGCAACGCTCTGCCCTTTCTGCAGCAGCTTCCATTGCTGCACCGGCACCCCCAGCGCCCGGGCCTGCTCCGGCGAGAATTTGCCTGCACGGGGCAGCTCCAGCCGGTAGCCAAGGCTTTTTACCCGGTGCTTTGTGGCAAACGGCACCAGCCGCGCACCGGCAGGCCAGCCCTCGCTCAGCGCATCCAGCGCCAGCGGCTGGCCCGGCATAAGCACCTGCGGCTTCACCGGATAGGGCAGCGGGCCGGTCAGTGCCCGCACCGCCGCCCAGATATCTGGCAGGCCCTCCGGACCCAGCAGCGCAAGCGGCCTTGTGCGGCCCTGCGCCCCCAGAGTCTGCAAAAGGCCCGGCAGACCAAAGATGTGGTCGCCATGGTAGTGGGTCAGGCAGATGGCATCTGCCCGCATCAGGTTCACGCCTGCCCGGTGTGCCGCTGCCTGCGTACCCTCGCCGCAGTCCCACAGCAGGCCGTGACCGCCGCAGGCAGCAAACGCCGCCGAGAGTGCCCGGTCCGGCAGTGGCATGGTAGCCGCAGTGCCCAGCAGTGTAATGGTCAGCATAAAATCGTTCTCCCTGCACAGTAGATTTCGATATTTTATTGTACCACAGCCCAGCACGTTGCACAATCACTGCTGGCCGCGCATAGCATGGGCCAGCACAGCAAAAAGGGGGCAGCGGGATGAGACGCAAAAAAGGGGATCCTTTTTCCGGCAGGCCGCACAGCGGCCTTGGATGGGTGCTGCTGCTCGCCGCACTGGCCCTGTTTCTGCTGGCCGGTGCGCCCGGCTGCATGGCCCAGCGGATGGCGTGGTCTGCCCGGGGAACGATGATCTTTCTGCCCAGCGGGTTTTGAAAAAATGGGAGCATCCTGCTGCACAGAACGCTCCCATTTTTCTTTTTATTTTCCATCCGAATAGGGCAGCTGGCCGGTCAGGGTCAGCGTTTCGGCAAGCTCGTCCTCCGAGCGGAACCGCCACGCCGCCGCTCCCACGGCCACATAGCAGGCATCGGCACGACCCTCCGGTGTAACGGCAAGGATCATCGTTTCACCGTCGCCCACCGCCGTTACCATGCCATCCGCACTCACAGTTGCCACGCCCGGATTGCTGCTGAGCCATGTCATCGTTCCGTTTTTGGTGCCTGCAGCCTGCGCGGTCAGCTTCTGACTGGCTCCCACTGCCTGCAGCAACATGGCATTTTTGCTCATCTGCACCCGTCCGATCTCCGATGTGACCGTTACCGTGCAGCGCAGCACCTGCCCGGCTGTGGTCAGTGCGCTGATGACGGCCTTGCCGGACCCCTGCGCCTTTACGCTACCGTTTGTGCTTACCGATGCCACCGCCGGGTTGCTGCTGACCCACTGCCGCACATAGGTAAACCCGCCTTTGTTCTGTTCCAGCTTCAGCTGTTTCGTCGGGGCAGGCTCCTGCTCTGTAATGGTAAGCGTCAGATCGCTGGTGTTCAGCACCAAGCGGCTGGCTGTGCTTTTGCGCACCGTGATGGTACAGGTGGTCTTTTCGCCGCGCTCATTGCGGGCCGTGACGGCCGCAGTGCCCTCGGCATGGCCGGTCACCTTGCCAGTGCCGTCCACCGATGCCACTGCCGGATCACTGGAAGTCCAGATCAGGAAGAAGTAGTCGTTGGGTGCCTGCACATTCAGGTAGGCCACCGGGGCCGGGTCTCCTTCGGTGATATCCAGCGTCAGTTCGGCAGTGTCCAATGTCATGCCGCTGTCCGGCAGCGGCTGCTCCTGCGCAGCATAGGCCGACAATGCCCCGGCTGCAAACAGTTCTGCGCACAGCACCACTGCACAAACACACGCTTTGAACCCCTGCTTCATGGGCTTTGCCCTCCCCGCCTGCTTTGCTGCAAGATTCTTTAAATATTCCTGTCTCCGTATTATTTTACACGCAGTGCAAAACCGGGTCAAGTTTTTTGCCCATTCTGCCGGGCAGCTGAGCCTTATTTTGTGGAGAATAATAAAATCCGCTTTTCAATTTTGTACAAAACGCCGCCGCACCCGGCAAACCGGATGCGGCGGCGCTGTTCTGCTTTTGAATTTTCAGCTTAGTAGTTGATCTTTTTCAGCTCAAAGTAGCTCTGCGGATGTGCGCACACCGGGCACTTGAGCGGTGCGGACTTGCCGATATAGGTGTAGCCGCAGTTCCGGCACTGCCATACCTGCTGCTCCTCGCGGGCAAAGACCTTGTTGTTTTTCAGGTTTTCGGCCAGCGCACGGTAGCGCTCCTCGTGCTCCTTCTCGATCTGTGCCACCATGGTGAACAGTGCTGCGATCTGAGGGAAGCCCTCTTCTTTGGCCTCTTTGGCCATGCGGGGGTACATCTCGGTCCACTCGTCGTGCTCACCGCCTGCTGCCATGTCCAGACAAGTCAGGGTATCGGGGATCGCGCCGCCGCACAGCAGCTTGAACCAGATCTTTGCGTGCTCCTTCTCATTGCCGGCGGTCTCCTCAAAGATCGCGGCCAGCTGCTCGTAGCCTTCTTTTTTTGCCATGCTGGCAAAGAAGGTGTACTTGTTGCGTGCCTGGCTCTCGCCTGCAAACGCTTCCATCAGATTTTTCTCGGTTTTGGTACCCTTCAGTTCCATGATGCTCTCCTTTCAAAAACGGATCTTCTGTCAGGATCGACCGATCCCGGCTCTATCATTCAGCCCGGCGGTAATTTTTTCGCCTGCGGCTCAGGTTCTGAACAGAGTATACCATATTTTTTGATGGAAATCAAGAACGATTCCTATTTATTCTGAGAATAATTCTCAGTTATGCTGCTTCAGTGCACACACAGCAATGCTCAGGGCGCTCCACGCTGCCTGATACATCAGCACCGTTGCCACCGAAAGCTCCCAGATGCTGCCTGCACTGGTGAGCAGCGCTGCAATGATAATGGAGAACAGCACCGAGACCATCTGTACCGTGGTGGCGCTGCTCTCGGCGTTCTGGGCCTGATCCGCAGCCTGTAGGCCGCCGGTCAGGCTGGCAAACGCCTTGAGATGGATCATGCAGCAGGTATCCTCCGGGTCTTCCGGTGCGGCCTTGATGGCGTTGCACTGCTCCTGATCCAGCACGGTGATCATGCCTTCCGGCAGGCGGTATGCTTCGGTAATGTGGTGTGCAGTCAGACTGGGGTCCTGGCATGTGACCAGCAGGCGGATGTTCTCCTTTTGCAGCACGGCAAGGCCGCGGGCCACATTGCGCCCGCCCACATATTTCAGCACGAACATAGCGTGCAGATTGCCGGACACAGCCAGATACAAAATTTGCAGCTCGCCGTTCTTCGAGTGCTGCATCTCGTATTCCTCGTCCGGCAGCGGCACGCCCTCCTGCTCCAGATAGCGGCGGGTACCAATGAGGATGCGGTTGTTATCGCACCAGGCGGAAAAGCCCAGCCCATGGTGCTGCTCCAGATCCTTGACCGGGAACAGGATGTCTGTGCGTTCCTCAACGATCTGGCGGAACAACCCCTTCAGGGTGCCGTGGCTCTCGTTCAACACGCTGGCCGCGTACAGGATGGCGCGGTCGATGCGGCCGCCCTTGAAGATGCGGATATCCTCCAGCTGTGCGCTGTCGGCGGTGAACAGGTCATCTGCATCGATCTGCAGCGTATCAATGCCGCCCAGCTGCTCAATGGCCTGCCAACCGGGCACGACTGCGCCCACAGCCGCAGCCGCACGCTGCAGCCGTAGCGAGGCAACGCCCGCGATCAGGGTAGAAGAAAGCGGTGCGCCCATGCACAGCACCGCTGCCATGGCAGCCGCCGCTTTGTTCCAGCCGGCACCTGCCAGCAGGAACAGCACGCCGCTGAGCAGGGCAACGCCCAGCAGGATGTACGAAACTTTGCGTGCACGGCGCTCGCTTGCGCGTTCGCTCAAGCTCTGCTCCACAAAGCCGTCAGCTTCCTTCATCGGGCGGCTCAGCAGCACCCAGGGGTCCTTCTGTTCCAGATCCCGTGCAAGGGCACGCAGCAGGTCTTTGTCCTTGGCGCGGTAGGCGCCCTCGAACTCCACACCATTGGTCACCAGCTCATAGCCGCCCTTGACAGCAGCCAGCATCACCCGGCTGCCCAGCAGCGCAAGGAACAGCCCCAGCGCGGCCATGCCGCTGAGCAGCGAGATGCCGGTGGTGCCGCGGTAAACATTTGCGTTCAGCATGGCTGTGACCGCCTGCACCAGCGCTGCCACTGCGGCCAGCGCCGGCATCGTCTCGGAAGAAGACCGTCCGCGCAGGCCGTTCAGGCCGTCGCGCAGCACCGGGAAGCCCACGCACAGGCTTGCTGCCAGCAGCAGCAGGTTTGCAGCATAGAATGCCGCCGGGGCAGCATCCGGGTCCAGCGCCGCCATGGCGGGCAGCAGCCCATCCGATACCAAACCAAAATGCAGCAGCACCACAGCCAGAATGCCGCCCAGCACGCAGCGCAGCGTCAGCTCTGCGCTCATACGGTGCAGCTTATCCGCCGTGGTCTCCGGCTCGGTCAGCTCCGTTTCAGCATGTTCCTCCGGAGACACCGCGTCCTCCGCCTCAGCTTTCAGTTCCGGCTGTGGCGCAGCGGATGCCTTCTCCGGTGCCTGCTGCGGCTCTTCACCGTCCAGCGGCAGCAGCGGCAGGCTCATGGTGTCCTCTTTTGCGGCAGGCTCCTCTGCCGGGGCCAAAGGTGCCTGCGGTGCGTCCTCGCTCTGCGCCTTGCCAAAGAAATCGGCCACCGGCTGCTCCGTTTTTTCCGGCTGCGGCACAGGTTCCGGCTGCAGCTCCGGTACCGTCTCCTTTACCGCTGCAAACACAGCCGCGGGCAGCGGTGCACCGGACGGTTTCTTTTTGCTTTCATCCGGTTCAGTTTCTGCTGCCGGGGCCGCTTCGGCCCTCGGTGCAGGCTTTTCCGGCTTCTGGTCGCTCAGGCCGTTGATCATCGCCTTGAGCTGTGCCATCTCCTGCTGCTCCTGCTCTTCCTGCGGCAGCAGCACCTCCGGCGCATTCTTGGGGTGCCGGGGAGGCTTTGCCGTGCTGTGCTGCTCTGCGGGTCTTGCCGCCGGGACAGCGCTCTGCCGGGGTGTTTCCGGCTTCACTGCCACCGGGGGTTCTGCCGTTTGCGGTGCAGATTTTTCCTCCGGCTTTTGGGCGGGTGCTTCCGGCTGTGCATCCTCTGCTTCCTTCTCCAGAAAAGGCCACGGGGCCAGTTCCTGTTCCGGGTCTGCCTCCGGCTTCAGCATCAGTTCCAGATCCGCTTCCGGTTCCGGCTGCGCATCCTCACCCAGCCGCACCTCACCGGTAGGCATTTCCTGCGGCTGCTCTGCTGCAGCTTCGTCAGTCTCCTGCTTTTCCTTACCACGGCCAAACAGGCCAAACCGTTTCTGCGGCTTTTCCTCCGGCTGGTTTTCGTCCCTCCGGGTCATCTCCTCCGGGATATCCACCGCCGTGGTGCTGAAAAAGGAGCGGAACTTTTCATCCGGGGTCATTTCCCGGCCATTATTTTTATCTTTCGGCATTCTAGTCCCTCCTGTAATTCAAATTGAGGTTCCGGCCCGAATGCCGGATCATGCCTGCTGTGCTGCGCGCTGGGACTGGATCTCGTACAGAATAATGCCCGCAGCCACCGACACGTTGTAGCTGTCCACACCGGTGCCCGGTGCTGCCATATCCAGCCGCACCACGCCGTCGCACAGCTTTTTCACCAGCTGCGAAACACCGCTGCCCTCGCTGCCCAGCACCAGTGCAATGGGGCCGGTCAGGTTGTTCCTGCGCAGAGACACGCCGTCCATATCCGCGCAGTAGACGAACACACCCTGCTCCTTCAGGCGGCGGATGGTCTCGCCGATGTTGGCCACACGAGCCACCGGCAGGCGTTCTGCGGCACCTGCGCTGGACTTGATGACGGTAGGCGTGACCGATGCGCCGCCGCGCTTTGGGATCACGATGCCATGCGCACCGCACAGCAGAGCACTGCGCATCACGGCACCCAGATTGTGCGGGTCTTCAATGCCATCGCTCAGCACCAGAAAAGGTGCCTCGCCCTTGTCCTTGGCTGCTGCCATCAGGTCGTCTACCGTCACGTATTCGATCTCGCTGGCAAATGCCGCCACACCCTGATGGCTCTCGGTGCCGGTCATCAGGCGCAGCTTGTTGGGGTGCACCCGCTTCACCGTGGCACCCGCTTCCTTTGCCAATGCGGTATAGTAAGCCGCCACGGCCGGAGCCATGCCCTCAGCAATGAGCACGGTGTCCACGCCGGAACCGCTTTTCAGCAGTTCGGTCACCGGATTTTTGCCATAAACAAGGCTCTCGTTCTTCTGCAGCGGCTCTTCCGGGCTGCGGCGCGGACGGCGCGGCTGGTTCTTTTCTTCCATGATGATTTTCTCCTTCCGTTGTATCACCGGAAGGTGCTGTGCACACCCTCCAAAAGGCGCGCCGCACTCTGGGCCGCGCACCGGTATGATCTGAAGATGATAACTCATTTTGAAGTATAGCATAAGCCGACCTTGTTTGCCAGCAAATTACCGTTTTTTATCCGCGTCCTGCAAAAGTTTTTCTGTTCGTGGTGCCGGAGACCGTTTCCGCTTTTTTGCAGAAATGTTCTGCCGCCCTGCATCAGCTTTACCCGGCTGCTGGGTAGATATCCCTCTGTTTTGCCGGAGAAAAAAGTTTTCCACAAAAACGCGGTATACAATCCGTAGAAGAGCGATTATTTTTCCACATGTTGAAAACCCTGTGGAGAAAGTTCAAAAGTCCAGCTTTAAAGCCTGTTTTGCCTGTGGAATTCCACACTTTCCACAAGGTTTTCCACTTTTTGGTTCGACCTTTTTTGATTTCCTGCGTACAATTTGTAGAATACAAGTCGGAAATATGACAATTTTTTGAACTGCATCCTGTCCGCTTTTGCCAAATTGCCCAATATCATTTTGACGAATGTGGATCTGTGTTGAAAATCCGTCCTTCATCAAGCTTTCTGTCTTTCGGCCGCTTATTGCACATTATATGGAAATTTGTTGCATTCTATCGAATATACGCGCTTCTGGCAGTAACCCCCTGCACCCTGCCAGAAACAGAATCCCCGCATTGTTACAGGAAAAACACCGGTTTGGATTGATTTTGGCCGCTGTTTGGGGTATACTAATTCTGTAGGTTCGTTAAACCGTGCACAAAGCGGATATGAAACGAGCAAGACCCCAATGATTTTGTGGAGGTAATGAATAATGTTGGTAAATGCAACCGAAATGCTGATCAAAGCACGTGATGGCCACTACGGTGTGCCTCAGTTCAACATCAACAATCTGGAGTGGACCAAGTCCGTTCTGACCGCCTGCGAGGAAATGAAGAGCCCTGTGATTCTGGGTGTTTCCGAGGGTGCCGGCAAGTACATGACCGGTTTCAAGACCGTCGCTGCCATGGTCAGCGCAATGGTCGATTCCATGGGCATCACCGTTCCCGTTGCCCTGCATCTGGATCACGGCACCTATGAGGGCTGCAAGGCCTGCATCGAGGCCGGCTTCTCTTCCATCATGTTCGATGGCAGCCACTACTCCATCGAGGAGAATGTGGAAAAGACCAAGGAGCTGGTGGCTCTGGCACACGCTAAGGGCCTGAGCATCGAGGCAGAGGTCGGTTCCATCGGCGGCGTCGAGGACGGCGTCGTGGGTGCCGGCGAGATCGCAGACCCCGAGGAGTGCGCAAAGATCACTGCTCTGGGCATCGACTTCCTGGCTGCCGGCATCGGCAACATCCACGGTGTCTACCCGGCAAACTGGAAGGGTCTGGACTTCGAGGCTCTGGACCGCATCCACAAGGCCACCAATAACATCCCTCTGGTCCTGCACGGCGGCACCGGCATCCCCGACGAGATGATCGCAAAGGCAATCAGCCTGGGCGTTTCCAAGATCAACATCAACACCGAGTGCCAGCTGAGCTTTGCCGATGCTACCCGCAAGTACATCGAAGAGGGCAAGGATCAGCAGGGTAAGGGCTTCGACCCCCGCAAGCTGCTGGCTCCCGGCGCAAAGGCCATCGAGGCCAA
>JABLTS010016591.1_pt1 | contig 10359 bp, 8 predicted proteins | sample 7160081 | NCBI WGS metagenome assembly JABLTS01 (sample SAMN14651231, study PRJNA627086) | human gut metagenome | isolation source: feces | host: Homo sapiens
CCATTTTTCATTCCACAAGTCGTGCTCTTCGCGAATTCTTCCTTGTTTTGGTTCAAGGTTACGAACGAGCACCGCGAGTTTCGCAATTACCTATTATTATATGGACTTATTCCGCAAATCCTTGCTGTTCCATTTCATGTTCTATTTTACCTTCATTTTCCTGACTTGCTGATACGAACAGGTGACGGAATACGAATCTGCAGAATGGTCCGACAACCAGGATCTGCAGTGGGTAGGCTATGATGAAGTTCAGGCAGATGGTCTGGAGCCAGATGAAGATGAGATTTGAAGTGATTCCTGAAGATTCGATGGTTCCAAGCAGGCTCATCAGCGGTACCATTGTGCAGACGGTGAAGGTCTGGATGCAGAGGATGATGAAGATCGGGCGGTCAGTTGGTTTGGCTACGCGGAACGCGAAATATTTGGATGTTTTGCTGGCGATGAAGAATGCGCAGAGGAATCCGATGAACCATTCCAGCGGAAAAGAATGCAGTGCGTGACTGAATGTAGCCGCCTGAAGTCCACCGGTGTGGATAGCGACGTTATAAACGCCCATGATAAAGATTATACAGCCGGATGTGATAAGGGTGAAAATAAATTCCTGAAATTTTGTTTTTGGCATAGTTAAGCCCTCCTCATAAAATAATAAAAAACTCCATATAAACGCAAAAATGCCGCCTACCCGTCTGACAATGGATAAGCGACATTTTTTGTCGTATTTATTCTATCAGTTATTGGGATTCTATGTCATGGGAATTTTGCACAAAATATAATCGTGAAATAATAGCTTTAGAGTCTTTTTGACAAAGGGATAGGAACGTTTATTCATGGATGAGTATAAAATAAAGTATAAATAGAAGTTACAAATTCACTTGACAACCGAATAATTTTCTGCGTATATTGTAAAAAAATGAGATATTAAGTGACTGAAAAGTCTGATTATGGTTACTGGTTATTGCGTTCTCAGTAACGGATTATGAAAAGCAGTCTGACATAACGAGCGACAAAAAGTCACAAGGATCAGCAGAAAGGGGCAAAAACTATGGATTTAAAGAACTACTCAACAGGGGTACAGCACATTGGAATTCCGACAAATGACATTGGTAAAACAGTAGAATTTTATCACAAATTAGGTTTTGAAACAGCATTTGAGACAGTAAATGAGGAAGCAAACGAGAAGGTTGTTTTCCTGAAACTGGGAACTCTGGTAGTGGAGACTTATGAGAACCATGCAGCGAAAATGGAGCATGGCGCGATCGATCATGTTGCACTTGACGTAAAAGATATTGAAGAGATTTTCCAGTATATCAATGAAGCTGGTTTAAATTCTACACAAGATACCATTCATTTCCTGCCATTCTGGGAAAATGGAGTGAAGTTCTTTACAATTGAAGGACCGAATAAGGAGAAGGTGGAATTTAGTCAGTATCTGTAAATAAAAAGGAAATAATCATTAAGGGTCGATACATTGACGGAAACAGTGTATCGGCTTTTTTGGTAATGTTGGATTAATAAGTGGGGGTGGTGCGAATGCGTAAAAAATATCATGAGCTGTCTTTGGCGAAAAAATTTTCTCTTACAAGTATTGGCTTCTTTTTTCTCACAATCCTTGTATTAACTGTATTGATTCAGTTTTTATACGAAAAATCAGTATTAAATATCACCAGCGAAAGCTATAAGGAAAAGTTTGAGATAGTGTCTGATAACAGTCAGAGTATATTAGAGAATTCGGGAAAGATAGCTAAGGTAATATTAACAGATGAAGCAATACAAAACTGGTTTTTACAGGATTCTGAGGAATCAGCAGATCAGTTAAAATATAAAATGCAGGTAGAGAAACGTCTGGATTATTTGGATGCATTGTATCCAGATAAACAGTATAGCAGTATTTCTGTTTTTGACTCATATGGACATATGGTAAATTCTAACAGTATTCGATCTGAGGCATCAAAATACGAACAGTTTTTTAACATAATAAAAGAGAATTATAACGTAAAATGGTTGGATTTATATGAAGTATCCCTGGGAGATTATGAGAAAAATGGAATTGGTTATATCAGATATTATAGAGATTACGATTCGGGACTTATTAAAGGATATGTTCTTATAGAATATCAGTCGCCACTTCTGATAAATAACTTTGCACATATCAGATATGGGGAGACAGGCAGTTATCTGATTGCTGATACAGATGGAAACAAAAAAATAGAAAATGATCAGGATGTATCAGGAAATATTTCGGAAGAAGAGTATTTTCAATGGGCTGAAGATAATAAAAAAGGAGGAAAAGTATTCAGGATTGACGGTAAAAGATATCTTGTGACAGCGTCAGTAATCCCTACACTGGATTGGCTTATGATTGGTCTGACACCAGTGAATGAACTTACAAAAGCCGGGAAAGCGATGACACAGATTATTTATGTAGTAGGAATTATTGCTGCTTTAATCAGCACATTTTTCAGCCTGAGGGTTTCTCACAGTGTAACAAAGCCTTTGATATATTTGACAGATACCATGAAAAAATTTGGAAAAGGAGATCTTTCTGTACGTGTTCCTGTATTGTATGAGGATGAAATTGGAATATTATCGGAAGAGTTTAATAAGATGTCTGAACAAATCAGGCAGCTGGTTGATCAGGTATATAGAGAGCAACGGGCAAAAAGAAAATCTGAGCTTGCAGCACTTCAGGCACAGATTAATCCACATTTCTTATATAATACATTGAATAGTGTAAGTTCGCTTATCAAAATGAATTGTCCGGATGAAGCATTTATCATGATTCAGGCGATTGGTACATTTTATAGAACTTCACTTAGCGATGGAAAAACATTAATACCGCTGGAACAGGAAATAACAAATATAGAGAATTATATAAAAATACAGAAAGTCAGATATGGAAATAAAATAGAATATGAGATTGATATAGAAAATGAAATTTTGCAGGAGTGGATTGTAAAACTGACACTTCAGCCATTGATAGAAAATTCTATATATCATGGTATAAAGGAAATGAGGGGAAAAGGAATTATCCGAATCAAAGGATGGAAAGAGAAGAATAAGGTTTTTATTCAGGTGTCAGATAATGGGCTTGGAATTCCAGAAGAAAAATTAGAAGAACTGTTTAGTAAAGATTACAGAGAAAAAGGCTCAGCATTTGGATTATTTAATATTCAACAAAGATTGCAGATTTATTTTGGAAAAGAATATGGTCTTACAGTAGAAAGTAAACTGAGTCAGGGAACGAAGGCAACAGTGTGCATTCCTGTAGATTTTAAGAGAGAAGAGGATAGAAAATGAGGGTATTCCTTGTAGATGATGAATTTTTGCAGAGAGCGTTAGTGAAAAAAACAGTTGACTGGAATAGTCTGGGTATGGAAATATGCGGAGAAGCAGAAGACGGAGAAGAAGCATTAAAGAAAATTTTGGAAGAAAAGCCGGATATTTTAATTATGGATATTAATATTCCATATATGAATGGAATTGAAGTATCTAAAAAAGTAAAGGTTATTTTTCCAGAAATACAAGTAATTATATTGACCGCTTATGGTGAATTTGAATATGCAAGGGAGGCACTTTCTTTTGGAGCAGTCAGTTTTGTGCTGAAACCGTTGGACCCTGAAGAATTAACAAAAGAGCTTCAGAAGTGTAAAGAAAAACTGGAACATATTTATAGACAGAAATCTTCTGTAAAGAAAATGCAAAAGGATCAGTTTCTTTTAGAACAGCTTTCAGGTATGGTACCTTCTGAAAATCAGCAGAGTAAATGGGAGGAAATGAAGATTCCGTTTGATAAACCATTATCAGTGGCCTTGATTAGACCTGAAAATAAACAACAGAATAACAAAATGGCAGAAGAAATGGAAGAAATAATCCAGGATTATTTTCCGGTATATGAAATGATTTCTATGAACCAAGGATATGCTTTTATTCTATTTGGAGAAGAGAATATGGAATATCAGATTCAGCTTCTCTGTACTTATATGCAGGAAATTATGAATAGTAAAAGGAACTGGAATGGAGGAATCAGCAGGGTATTTTCAGACATCAGAGAATTGAAAGCGGCCTATCAGGAGGCATATTCTGCAGCCAGAAAAGGAAAAACAGAACAGAAAATTCTGATTTACGAGCCAGTAGATATGTTTCAATTTATACGATCATCGTTATATGATTCGGAAGTATTTTTGTATTATATCAGAAAAAATGAATATGAAATGCTTACAAAAGAGATAGGTGAAATGTTTATTCAAATGGAAGAACAGAATGTCCTTTCTGACACAGCAGTATATATATCTACGGATATTCTGATCCATATTTGTCTGTATATGTCTGAACTGGGAGTTGATTTTTCTTTAGTTGTGGAAAAAGAACAGAGACAATTAACAGGATTGCAGAATAATGGTGGAATTGAAGAAATTAGAAGTGTATTAATGTGTATATTGGAAAAATGCCGCATATGTGCAGCAGAAAATAAACTTCCTGCAACAAAGAAAAAAGTAAATGATGCAGTAGATTTTATTGATAGTAATTATAGTAGGATTGATATGAGCTTGAATCTGGTAGCAGATACAATTGGGGTGAATGCGAGTTATCTAAGTAATATATTTAAAAAAGAAAAAGGATGTTCATTAAGTAAGTATTTGACTCAGACACGTCTGGAACAGGCAAAGAAATATCTTACAGAGTATCCGGATAAAACACTTATAGAAATTGCAGAGTCAATAGGATACAGTGACGTTTATTATTTTAGCAAGAATTTTAAAAAGTATTATGGTATTTCTCCGTCTAAGTACCAGGAAGAGAGAAAAATGTAATTATCCAAAATATTTCCCAGACGTCCAAAGAATCTACATTCACGTAATAGCACAAAAATGGTAATCTTGTCTCATCAAAAGACAGGAGGTAAAAGGAAATGGCTGAAAAGGAAATTCCATTTCGACAAATTCATCTGGATTTTCACACCAGTGAAGCCATTGAGGGGGTCTGCTCAGAATTTGTTGCGGAAGAGTTTGCCCAGACTCTTGCGGATGCGCACGTGAATTCTATTACTTTGTTTTCTTGTGGACATCACGGAAATTTATATTATGATTCCAAAATGTTTCCGGAAATGGTCCATCCTCATCTGGCACACAGAGATTTGTTGAGAGAACAGGCTGAAGCCTGCAGAAAACGTGGAATACAGGTAAACCTTTATACAACCATTCGCTGGAACAAGAGAATCGCAGATATGCATCCGGAATGGATCTGTATTGATGAAAACGGAGCACTTCAGGACTATAAGGGAAAGGGGTATTTTGAGGCTGGTTTTTATAAAAACCTTTGTGTAAATACACCGTATCGTGATTTCCTGAAAAAGCAGTTCGGAGAAGTTCTGGAAACGATTCCGGGAGATGGAGTATGGTATGATGCAGCTTTTATGAATGAATGCTGCTGTCCATCCTGCCAGAAACTTATGCGGGAAAAAGGTCTGAATCCTGCAAAAAAGGAAGACCGTCAGGAATTTGCAAGGTGGACTTATTATGATATGGTCGAAGATCTGACCGCATTTGCAAAAAAATATAATCCAGATTTTCATGTCTGCTATAACAAAGGACATGTTGGATATCTCGATAAACCAGTGATAAAGGATTATTCGTATTTTTCTTTTGAATCTCTTCCGGGAGTAGAATGGGGATATCTTGATTTTCCTGTTTCTGCTAAATATATGAGGAATTTTGGAAAAGAGTGTCTTGGACTGACAAGCAGATTCCACACAGAATGGGGCGATTTTCATGCATTTCGTAATGAGGCAGCTATGGAATATGAAGTATTTTCCATGCTTTCCCATGGATGCAAATGTACGATTGGTGACCAGATGGATTACTGGGGAAAATTGAATAAGGATATGTATCAGCAGATCGGAAGGGTTTATAAATCTGTAGAAGAAAAAGAACCCTGGTGTGAGAATGCAAAACCAGTATCTGAAATTGGTGTTTTTACAGCAGAAGAATTTTATGCTACAGGCGTAGCAGGACAGATTCCAGGTGCATCTGAAGGTGTGGCAAGACTTCTGATGGAATATGGATATCAGTTTGATTTTATTGACAGTACTTCTGATTTTGGAAAATACAGGTTGTTAATTTTACCGGATGTAATTCCTGTAGATGAAATATTAGGCCGGAAACTGAGTGCTTATATAAATGCAGGAGGCAAATTACTGGCAAGTTATCAGTCTGGTCTTGACAAAGATCACCAGAAATTTATGATCTCAGAACTGGCAGTAAAATATCTTGGAGATGCACCATATAGTCCGGATTTTATATGGCCGAAAGAACATCTGGCAAAGGGTCTTGCAGATGCAGAACATGTAATGTATGACAAAGGAACACTTGTAGAAGCGACAGATGAGGCTCAGTTTGTCCAGAAAGTAATCCCGCCGGTATTTAATCGTACATATGAACATTTTTGTTCTCATCTTCATTCTCCATCAGGAAGAAAAGAAGTATATCCTGGTATTGTGGAAACAGAAAATACAGCGTATTTTATTCATCCGATTTTTACAACATATCAGAACTGGGCACCTGCATGGTATAAAAAGATCCTGAGAAATGAATTAGACAGAATGCTTCCGAATCCGCTGATTCAGCATAATGGACCATCAACAACACAAGTTACAGTGTTAGATCAGGAACAAGAGAACAGAAGAATTGTACATGTACTTCATTATGTACCGGTGAAGAAATGTAAAAATCTTGAGATTGTTGATGATATTATTCCTTTATATAATCTTAAGATTACTATGACAGAAGAACGTGAAGTAGAGAAAATTTATACAATACCCGATAAACAGGAAGTTCCATTTGTACAGGATGGAAAAAAACTTGAATTTACTCTAAAAGAGATTAAGGGACATCAGATGACTGCTGTTTGTTACAAAAATTAGTAAGGAAAAGAGGAGGTTTTTATATGAAGACAGGGAAAAAAGTTTTAGGGGCTGTATTAGCGGCAGCAATGGCATTATCATCTATTACACCGGTATTTGCAGCAGATAAAGTTAAGATTACATTTATGAGCCGTGACAGTGGTGATACACCTATGGCAAAGGTTTATGAAGACCAGATTGCAGCATTTATGGAAGAAAATCCTGATATTGAAGTTCAGAACGATTCTGTTTATGAGGAATCTGCTTATAACAATAAACTGAAAGTTGCATTATCTACAGGAGAAACACCAAATATCTTTTATTATCCGGCAATTGCCGGCCTGAAAGAATGGGCACAGAATGGAGTTCTGTTGGATCTGACAGATTCACTTAACGAAGATGAAGAATGGAAGAACACGTTCCTGGATGGAGCATTAGATACATATGATCTGAGTGCTTATGGAGTGGATGGAATCTATGCATTGCCAAATGAACTGAATGTGGATGCTATTTTCTACAATAAGGCTTTATTTGAAAAAGCCGGTATTGAGAAAACTCCAGAAACAATGGATGAACTGTATGAGGATATTGATAAGCTGGTTGCTGCCGGAATTACTCCGTTTGGAGTAGGCGGAAAGAATACCTGGGTTATGGGACATATCTTTAATAATATTCTTGCTAAAAGAATCGGAAGAGATGGCATTATAAAATTGGGTACTGGCGAGAAAAAATGGACGGATGATGATGTAGTAGAATGCCTGCAGATTACAAAAGATTTAAAAGATAAAGGTGCTTTTGCAGAGGGATTTGAAGGAATGGATTATAATACTCAGATGAATCAGTTCCTCACCGGAGAAGTAGCAATGATTTCTCACAGCAGCCCTATCATTCCTGAAATGTTTAATTCTGAATCAGAAATTTTGGATGATATTTCATTCTTTGCATTCCCATACTTTGAAGATAAACCAGAGTATAAAGATACACATGTAGTATATACTTCCGGATGGATGCTTTCAGGAACTATGAGTGATGAGGAAAAAGAGGCAACTCTAAAACTGGTGAAATATATGACATCTAAAGAGTCTATTCAGGAACGTATGAATGCAGCGATGAGAGTTGCTCCATATAAAGATATTGATGCACCGGAAGACGCACCGCAGATTTTCAAAGATATGGTTGAATATACAGGTACTATTACAGATTCTGTAGGAGAATATTTTGACTATGATACCTGCTCTACATTAGTAGATACTTCAAGAAATGGAATTTTGAACATGATGCTGTCTGATTCCGCTGAGAATACAGCACAGACTATTCAGGCAGATATTGATGCAAACCGTCCACAGAGCTGAAAGATAAAGCAAAAGGAAGGGGGGAGAGCACCCTTCCTTTTGTTTACTCAAAAATAGAAAAGAGGAGGGGTTATTTTGGAAAAAATAAGGAAAAATAAGAAAGTTATTGCGGTATTTTTGATACCTGCAGTATTGATCTATCTTTGTTTTGAATTGATACCTGTAGTTATGTCTGTCTATTTTTCATTTAATGACTGGCCTGGGCTTCAGGCGGTGCCGCTTAAATTTGTAGGATTTAAGAATTATAGTAATCTGTTCCATAATGCAGTTTTTCTTAAGTCGTTGCAGAATGTTCTTATTTACGTTGTTGTAAGTGTTATTTTGCAGGTTCCTATTGGATTTGGACTTGGATTACTGATCCATCATTTCAAAAAAGGACAGAGATTTTTTAAAGCTGCATTTTTTATTCCTATGATTTTATCAGTGACAGCAGTAGCATTGTTATGGAATTTTATTTATTTTCCTACTGACAAGGGAATTCTGAATAGTCTTCTTATTAAAATTGGACTTGGAAATTATATTCAGCAGTGGCTGGTTAATCCTAAAACTTCTTTGATATGTCTGATTGTTGTCAGTACATGGACCAGTGTAGGATATTATATGATCATTTGTTTGGCTGGTCTTACTTCTATACCGGATTCTGTTTTGGAAGCAGGAGAATTAGATGGAGCAACTGGCTGGAAAAAGATTTGGAATCTTTATATTCCAATGCTTTGGGAACCATTAAAAATGTCTACGATCATGGTAATCACTGGAGTATTAAAGATTTTTGATACTGTATACATTCTGACACCTACAGGAGGAACCAGTAACTGTACTATTGTACCAGCACTTTTAATGTATAATGAAGCTTATAGATATGGTCATTATGGAACTGGAAGTGCGATTGCTACGGTCATCTTTGTATTAAGTGCTGCTGTTTCTATTTTTAGTTTGAAACTTATGAATCAGAAAGAATCCATAGAATATTAGGGGGGATAGATCATGAAAACAAAAAAACATTCCGCAGGGTATTATATAGGATTTCTGATATTTATTATAGTTGCTTTGATCAATATTTATCCGATGGTATTTTCAATCTTCTGTTCTTTTAAAGGAAATTTGGAAATATTTTCATCATTTACTGCTTTACCTAAGAAATTACGGATAGAAAATTATTTAACTGCATGGAATGTGGGAAATATAGGAAGATATTTTTTGAATACAATTATTCTTGCAGTTGGAACTCTTGCGATATCAGGTCTTTTTGGAGCAATGGCATCGTATGTTCTGGCAAAATTTAAGTTTCGCGGAAAATCAAAAATATATTTACTGTTTATTTCAGGAATGATGATTCCTATTCAGGCGGTATTAATTCCGTTGTCTTATATTTTTGGAAAACTTGGAATTATGAATAATTATCCGGTATTGATTTTGCTTTATGCGGCGTTTTGTTTTCCAATGACAATTTTGATTCTTACTGGATTTATGAATGGAATTCCGACAGAATTAGAAGAAGCGATGGTAATTGATGGAGCAAATATTTATCAAGTATTTTTTAAGATGATTTTGCCACTGTCAGTTCCGGGAATTGTAAGTGTTTCAATTTTTAATTTTATACAGGTATGGAATAACCTGTTGTTTCCTCTTATTTTTATTTCTGATAAAGATAAAGGTACTATTTCTATGGGACTTCTTGCATTCTTTGGAGAATACAGTACAGATTATAGTTCCAGCATGGCAGGAATTTGTCTTACAACCATTCCGGTAATTATTGCGTATATTTTCTTCCAGGAAAAAATAGAGAATGGTTTAATGAGCGGAGCTGTTAAAGGGTGATAAAAAAGTTGTTGTACTTTTCATTTCCAATATGAAAAGATACAACAACTTTTTTGTATTCCTTATGTATTAATCCTCAAGCTTAATTTTCTCTTTCAGAACTACACAGCCTGCCATATCGCCAATAACGTTAACGCAGGTAGCACCCATATCGCAGAGTGTATTGATACTGATATAAACACCCATAACACCTGCCGGCAGACCTGCCATGGTTGCAAGGGCTGCGAAGGATGCGATGGCACCGCCCGGGATTCCCGGGGTTCCTACTGACAGGAGTACGTTTGCCAGAAG
>JABLTS010049828.1_pt1 | contig 10344 bp, 9 predicted proteins | sample 7160081 | NCBI WGS metagenome assembly JABLTS01 (sample SAMN14651231, study PRJNA627086) | human gut metagenome | isolation source: feces | host: Homo sapiens
ATTCCTCTGCTATGTAACACCGGCAGAGCATCTTGCACTTCCGAACCTTGAAGACGTGAAACAGGGAATCATGGCTTCCAAGATTGCTGCACATGCGGCAGACATTGCAAAAGGTGTCCGCGGAGCCCGTGAGATCGACGATAAGATGGCAGATGCCAGAAGAAAGCTTGACTGGGAAGCGCAGTGGGAATGCGCTATGGATCCGGAAACAGCTAAACGTATCTGGAATGACCGTAAACCGGAACATGAGGATACCTGCTCCATGTGTGGTAAATTCTGTGCGGTACGAAGCATGAATAAAGCACTTGCCGGAGAGCATATCGATATTCTTTAAGTTTATATCATTATAATATGGAAGAAACTGGATTATCAGAGCCGTACCTGTCTGTGGTAAAATAGCACAACAGGGCGGCTCTTTTTCCATGTACAAAACAGAAATATCCATGCAAAATGTCATCCACATGACGAAAAAAGTACATATTCCATATACAAAGTGCTCAATAATCCATGTGGAAGGATTGGATAATCCATGTATTTTTTGTGTCCAAATTGTTAAAATAGCATCATCAAGTAATGAGGAACGTCGAAATTAAAGGAGGACGAAACATGAAAAGAAAGATGCTCAGCGTTCTGCTCTGTGCAGCGATGATGGGAACAACACTGGCAGGTGCAACAAGCGTGCTTGCAGCTGACGACAAAGATTCCGACAGCAAATGGGAGTACAAGGAAGCTACTCTTACGTTCCTGTTCGATTCTGATACACCAAGTGCCGGATATCAGGCAGTATTTGATCTTTGTGAGAAAGAGACAGGTATCCATATTGAGACAGAGCTTCGTTCCGGCGGTGGAGACGGTGATAATCAGGTTAAGACAAGACTTGCATCCGGTGAGATGACAGATCTCTGCGGATATAACTCAGGCGCTAAATTAAATGAACTTGATCCGGAGAATAATTTTATTGATATCTCCGGTGAAGAGTGGGCAAGCCGTCTGGATGATACGTTTAAATCTGCAGTAAGTGCCGGATCGGATACTGCAGTGTATGGTGTACCGCTTGCAGCTACGAGCTTTGGAGGTATTTTTTACAACAAAGATATCTATGAGAAATATGATCTCGAGGTTCCGGACACATGGGAAGATTTCCTTAAAAACTGTGATACACTGAAAGATGCTGGTGAGACAGCAGTGATCGGATCTCTTGGAGATTCCTGGACAATTCAGGTTCCATACCTTGGAGATCACTACAATGTACTTGCAGCAGAACCGGATTTCTCAGAAAAGTTCCAGGCAGGAGAGGCTAAATATGCTACAACAGAGGCTGGTCTTAAGAGCTTCCAGAAAATCGCTGATCTTCAGCCATACTTCAACGAGGACTACACAGCTACTACATACGCAGATGCATGTGATAAACTTGTAAATGGCGAGGGTGCTCACTGGTTTATTCTTTCCTCGGCACTTTCCAGTATCTACGAACTCTACGGAGATGATGTAAATAAGATCGGTGTTATGGGTATTCCGGGAGATGACGCTGATAACCATGGCCTTACAGTTTGGGAACCATCTGCAATTTACGGAAATGCTAACAGTGACAAGAAAGATGATATCTTAAGATTTATGGAGTTCTACACATCTGATGAAGCACTTGATGCATTTACATCCGCACAGAAACCTGATGGTCCATACGCTATTAAGGGATATGAGCTTCCTGAAGACGCATATGACGGAGTTAAAGAGGCTCAGGAGAAATACTTCGACACAGGAAAAACAAATGTTGCAATGGAGTTCCAGACAGCTGTAAAGGGAACAAACTGTGAGTATATCTGCTCTGAGGTTGCAACAGGACAGTCTACAGCAGAGGAAGCAGCAAAGGCTTACGATGAGGACTGTAAGAAACAGGCAACACAGCTCGGACTTGACTGGAAATAAGTAAATGTATGTCGGCCGCCTGTGTTTCAGGCGGCCGATTTTACGGAACTGCATTTACAAAAAGCTGCCAGATATCTGGAAAAACGGAAAGGAAATAGAGCATGAACAAAAAGAAAATATACAGTTTATGGTTCCTCGTTCCGGCAGTTGCGATCTTTGTGATCTTTTTCATCATTCCGATGGTGACATCACTGTTTTTTAGCTTAACTGTATGGGACCTGAAATCATTTACATTCTGTGGTTTTGATAACTATAAAACGTTCTTCAGTGAGAGATCCTTAAGTATATCTGTAAGAAATACTCTGATTTACGCATTTCTTACAAGTGGACTGAAGGTGATCATTGCATTCTTCATTGCATTGTTCCTGACAAGCAAGATCAAAACAAAAGATTTCTTAAGATCTCTTGTATTTTTCCCGAACCTTGTCAGTGCAGTAGCCATCGGTATTATTTTTAAGGCACTGATGCATCCGAGCAAGGGTCTGTTCAATACACTTCTTGCAGCCATCGGAATTTCCGGACCGAACTGGCTTGGAGATACAAGCCTGGCACTGTTTTCTGTGATCGCAGTTGATGTGTGGAAAGGTGTCAGTGTTTCCACAGTTATCTTTATTGCAGGTATTACTTCGATTGATTCCAGCTATTATGAGGCTGCTTCCATTGACGGTGCAACCCGCTGGCAGACGATCCGAAACATTGTAATGCCTCTGGTTCGTTCTTCAACAAATACCATCATCACACTTTCCCTGATCGGCGGGCTTCGCTGCTTTGATCTGATCTGGGCTATGACAAAGGGTGGTCCTGGGTTTGCAACTGACGTACTTGCATCGGTTGTTTACAAGCAGTACGCAGCAGGCTTCTTCGGTCTGTCTACAGCAGGAAACGTTATCATGTTTGTGGTGATTGCGATCATCGCATTCCCGCTTCAGAAGTTCCTTAACAGCAGGGAGGTGTACAACTAAAATGAAAAAACAGAAAAGACTTACCTTATTAGGAGACATCCTTGGATGTGTTTTCGGTATTCTCATTTTTGCAGTACCGTTTCTCTTCATGCTGATCAATGCACTGAAGGACAGAAAAGAAGCAAACCTTCTGAGACTTTCCCTTCCGACTGAGTGGATGTGGAGCAACTTCAAAGAAGTATTTTCCGCAAATAATTATCAGATCATCACAGCATTTAAGAACAGTATTATCCTTACGATAGGATCCCTGATCGTGCTTATCATTGTAGGATCCATGGCAGGCTATGTTCTTCAGAGAAGATCTGACAGACCTGTAAAGATCGTGGATACACTTGTTATGACAGGTCTTATGATTCCTCCTGCAATCCTTCCTACAATCTGGATTATGCAGGGACTTCACATTTACAAAACCATGTTTGGTATGATCATGGTTGAGACAGCACTTCAGATTCCGTTTACCATCATGCTTTACAAAGGTTTTATGAATACAATTCCTGTAGAGCTTGAGGAGGCAGGATACATCGACGGATGTACAAGAAGCAATCTGTTTGTAAAGATTATTTTCCCTCTTCTGAAACCGGTTACATCCACAATTATCATCCTGAATGCGGTAACAATTTTCAACGATTTTACTAACCCGCTGTACTTCCTTCCGGGAAATGATAATGTAACAGTTCAGCTTACTCTTTATAACTTTATGGGCAGATACTCCAGTTCTTATAACCTGCTGTTTGCAGATGTACTGATAATCACTATCCCGATGCTGATCCTCTTCCTGTTCTTCAACAAGAAGATCGTAGATGGTATGGTAGCCGGAGCTGTCAAAGGCTGATGCAAAAAAAGGTTACCAAATATGCAAGATCAGAATTGTATGGTATGATTTAAAATGCTGTGCAACTGAGAAAAACAGATACTCTGCTGTGACGGCAGGGTATCTGTTTGGGCAAATAAAAATATATGAGGTGTGTTTATGAAATTTCGCACAAAACTGATTTTGTTTTTTTCCATTGTAATATTTTTTATATCGGCAATCCTGGGTATAGTCTGCTATAACTATAATTCAAAAAGGCTATCTGAAAAAGCGGCTCAAAGCCTGAAATTCTATTCCAGGCAGACAGCTGCTAATGTTGATTTTACAGTAGATTCCATGAAGCATGTGACAGATTATATCCTGTCAGAACAGGATATGCTCTATGCAATGAAAACATTGCCGAAATATTATGAAAAAGGCAATTACGGATTTGGGAAAACGATAAAACATAATGATCTTCTGGATACCTTAAATACAGGACTTGCCATGTACTATATCGACAGTAATTTTTACAGGGTGATCATTTTTAATGAGTTCGGAGATGTGGCATCCAGTACAAATAACGGTTCCAAGCTTACCAATAAGGCAAGGAATACATCCGACATCAAATGGCTGGATTCAGCAGCCAGAATGCATGGTAAACCGATTCTGATAGCACCACATATGGATGGCTGGGGAATCAGGGAAAGCGAGGAAGTTTTTTCCCTGGCAAGAAAAGTTCAGGGTGGAGATTTCGGATATATTGAAGTTCAGTATGCTACGGATGAACTGAAGGATATATTTGAGATTCCGGATTCCGATATTAAAGTTGTGGCATTTCTTCCGGGAGGAGAAATCCTGTATCAGTCCGAGGGCCTGACCGGTGATCTGGTAAGCTATATAAAAAAACATCCGGAAGTAACAAAAATGGATTCTATTACCGTTTCTTCAGACACAAGCATGTGGGCATCAGAGATATCCGATAATTATGGGATTCGTGTGGTTGCCCTGGAGGAAAAAACAGGGATCATTGCGGGGATGAAAGAGGCTGTGATGATCGCTCTGGGAATGGCTATAGGCTGCTTTGTGATTTCAATGGGAGTGGTAATCTTTATTGCCAGCAAGCTTTCCAGGCCGTTGACTGTGTTAAAGGATCAGATGGAAAATACAGGAATCGAGAATATGGATGCAGAGCTTGTGGTACCGAATACAGATGATGAGGTTCAGGCAGTAGGAATCGCATACCAGAATCTGATGCACAGACTGAACGAATCCATTGTAAAAGAAAGACGAATGTCATTGCTTCAGCTTCAGGCACAGTTCGATACCCTGCAGGCGCAGGTCAATCCACATTTTCTTTACAATGTGCTCAATGTGATATCAAGCAGAGGCATTATGGACGGTGATGAGGAAATCTGCGAGATCTGCGGCTGTCTGGCAGCTATGCTCAGGTATTCCACGAACACAAAGGAGAGATATGCAACAGTAGAAAAGGAGCTGGAGTATCTTGAACGTTATATTTTTCTGCTGAAATCCAGATATGAACATCGGTTGGAAGTGGAAGTGGATTGTGAGGAATCCGTAAAACAGGAGCAGCTTCCCAAAATTGTGCTGCAGCAGCTGGTAGAGAACAGCATACAGCACGGATATAATAACAGCAAAAATATCATGAAAATTTACGTACATGGCTGGAGAGATGAAACAGGCTGGTACTTTGAAGTCCGGGATAACGGACAGGGGACCACGGAAGAAGTGCGTGAAGAGTTAAACGAAAAAATGAGAAAAATCCGGGAAAAGATCATGTCCAGAGGAAGCAGTATAGAGTTTGAAATCGGAGGTATGGGGCTGGCGAATACCTATGCAAGAATGTTCCTTGTGTACAATGGAAAAGCAGTATTCCGGATACGAAACCTTGAAGAGGGATTAAGTGTCATCATAGGGGTATCGGAAAAGGAGGATGAAGCCGATGTATCAGGTGATGGTTGTTGATGATGAGCCGATGGCAGCCAGTCTGATCGTCAACATTATAAAACGAAAATACAGTAATTTTGATATCATGGGAACTGCCTATGACGGTGAGGAAGCACTGGAACTGATGGAGAAAAAAGGAGAACCGGATGTTCTGATCACAGATATCCAGATGCCGGTGATGAATGGATTGAAGCTTGTAGAAGAGACAAAGAAACGTTATCCGGAAGTGCTCAGTGTGATAGTCAGCGGATATCAGGAATTTGAATATGCGAAGCAGGCTATCGCATTTGGGGTGTGTGATTATATCCTGAAACCGATCGTGCCGTCAGAGTTTGCCAAGCTGATCACAAAGATTGAAGAGAAGCTGAGACAGAAATATTATAAGGAACGGAACGTTCTTATGCACAGGATGGTAAATGAGCTTCCTGTAGATGAAAAAGCTCTCAGAAGATACTTTCAGTTGGAAAATTATTACGGGGCGATCGTCAGGCTGAACGGACTTCCAAGCCGCTATGGGGAGCGGGGAAAAAAGGAGATTTTTTCAGATATCAATGAGATGATGTTAGCATATGGCCGTGATACCCAGGAGACGCTTTATCTCTGCCCGGGCATGCTTGTCAGCGATGAAGATTATGAACAGATGATCCTCCACCGTATTGAAAAAGAACAGCCGGAAGCGGCTTATGTGACTACTATTATCCGAAGAAAATCAGTTCCGGCAGGACAGATCGGAGAGATGGTTCGTGAACTTTACCGGGCATTGGATGCTTCCATTATTCTGGGAAAGAGCCAGACTATTATTATAGAGGATGCCGGAAATTTTCAGACACCCGGATCATCCGGACGGGATTATGAATATCTGGAGGAGCTGGAATATCTGGCAGAAAAACAGAAGTATGACCGGCTTCAGAAGGGCACGGAAACGCTGATCCGTAAGTGGGTAAAAGAAGAACATACTCAGCTCTGGATCGAAGGGCGTGTACGGCAGATCAGTTATTTGCTTCAGCGTTACAGTGCAGGAAACAGGGATTACCGGGAAGCAGAATTTCTTATGGATGACATTTTTTCCGGTGCAGAGAATGTGGATCAGCTTTGCTGCGGAATTTCAGATATTTTCTTCAAGGATGTCCGTGAGGAAAGTGATCCTGCACAGAAAGCAGACACAGAAGAATATTTTGACAGTGTAAAAGAATACATACGTAAGCATATGGCAGAACAGCTGTCACTTCATAGTGTAAGCAAAGCGGTAGGCGTTTCACAGACTTATTTAAGCAGACTTTTCCGTAAATATGAGGATGCGTCATTTAATACGTATCTGACTGCACTTCGAATGGAAAAAGCCAAGAAGCTTCTTCTTCGGGAAGATAAGATGTATGTGAAGGATGTTGCGGAAAAAGTCGGGTATAAGGATCAGTTTTATTTCAGCCGTATTTTTTATTCCTATACAGGAGTGCGGCCGTCAGAATATGTTGAGAAATAAAAAAGTTGGGATGATATAACAAAAATAATATAAAACCAAAATGGAGGGTTAAGGTATGCTGTATCATAATGGGGAAAAACTTACAAAAGAGAAATTTCAGAATCCGGGCAGCGAGTACAGGGCAGCACCGTTCTGGGCCTGGAACTGCCGCATGACAAAAGCAGAGATCGACAACACTCTGGATGCGCTGAAGGCTATGGGAATGGGAGGAGGACATATCCACTGTCGTACAGGAATGGACAATCCGTACATGGGTGAGGAATTCCTGGAGTTGGTAAAATATTCCTGGAAAAAAAGCCTGGAAAAAGACATGCTCACATGGCTTTATGATGAGGATCGCTGGCCGTCAGGTGCAGGTGGCGGACTGGTCACAAGAGACCATAAATACAGAATCAGATTTCTGCTTTTCACACCGGAATGTCAGGATGGAAAAGAAATCGGGAACAGTGATCTCAGGTCATCTGGACAGGCTGTCCGAAGCAATGAGAGGACTTTTCTGGGAAGATATCAGGTGCACTTGGAGAACGGTTATCTGACAGAGTATGAGAAGATCAGTGAGGATCAGGAGCTGAAAGAGGGATTTCAGGAATGGTTTGCTTATCTTGAGGTATCCGGCGATAATCCATGGTTCAATAACGAAGCCTATCTGAATACCCTTGATAAAGAGGCTGTAAAGCGTTTCGTTGAGGTAACACACGAGAAATATTATGAAAATCTGGGACAGGAGTTTGGGAAAACGATTCCCGCGATCTTCACAGATGAGCCACAGTTTTCCCATAAACAGTGCCTGGATTTTGCAGATGAGAGGATGGATGTGACCATTCCTTACACCGATGATCTGGAGGATACTTTCAAGGCTGCATATGGACACAGCCTTCTTGAACATCTTCCGGAGCTGTTCTGGGAGCTTCCAGGAGAGGATGTTTCCAGAATCCGTTATGAGTATCATGACCATATCGCAGAGCGTTTTGCAGATGCTTTTGCAGATACTATTGGAAGCTGGTGCAGGAAGCATGGGATCGCACTGACAGGCCATATGATGGAAGAGCCTACTCTGGAAACACAGACAGCAGCACTTGGTGAGGCAATGCGTTCTTATCGTTCTTTCGAAATTCCGGGAATTGATATGCTCTGTGACAGAAGAGAACTTTCCACTGCGAAGCAGGCAGAGAGTGCAGTGCATCAGTTCGGAAGAGAAGGTATGACAAGTGAGCTTTACGGCGTTACAAACTGGGATTTTGATTTCCGGGGACATAAGCTTCAGGGCGACTGGCAGGCTGCTCTTGGTGTAACTGTCCGTGTACCTCATCTGACCTGGACTTCCATGGCCGGCGAGGCGAAACGTGATTATCCGGCTTCTATCAGCTATCAGTCACCGTGGTATAAAGAATATCCGCTTGTAGAGAATTATTTTGCAAGAGTAAATACAGCACTGACAAGAGGTGTGCCACATGTGAAGCTGGCTGTGATCCATCCGGTAGAGTCCTACTGGCTTTTCTGGGGTCCGAAGGAGCAGACAGCACCGATCCGTGAGGAGATGGATGAGAACTTTATCCATATGATCGAGTGGCTGCTTTACGGTACCGTTGATTTTGATTTTATTTCTGAATCATTGCTTCCGGACCTGAATATGGGACAGGAAGAGGAAAAACTTCTGAAGGTCGGAGCAATGAAATACGATACTGTTCTTGTACCAAACTGCCTGACACTTCGAAACTCTACTTTGGAGATTCTTGAGAAGTTCAAAGAACGAGGCGGTCGTGTGATCTTCGCAGGCCAGCTTCCGAAATATGCAGATGCCTATCCGTCAGACAGAGGTGCGAAGCTGGCAGATAAGTGTGAGACTGTGGCATTCAGCAAGTACCGTCTGCTGGAAGCTGTGAAAGGTGCAAGAGATATCGAGGTACTTGAGGATGATGGTAAACCTTCCACAAACCTGATCTACCAGATGCGAGAAGAGGGAGAAAACCGCTGGCTGTTCCTGTGCCATGTAAACCGCACAGAGAAGATTTCCGATGCCTGTATCGTGATCAATGAACTGCAGGAGCGTAAGAAAAATCAGGATCTTCCAAGAGAAGAAAAACTCCGCATCCGTATCCGCGGATCCTGGAAGGTGACGGTATATGATGCCATGACAGGTGAAATTTATCCGGAAGAAGAACACCCTGGGTTTTTTCTTTATCTTCACAGTCTGTATCCTGAAATATCATAAGCATGATTATCGTTTTGATCTTCTGTTCCAGATTGATCTTATGTCCGTTCTCATTGACATCAGAAAGTACGCAGCATGGACAGCAGCATTCCAGATAATTTTTGCGGCCGTTTTCCATGATCCGGTCCATTTGGCGGCGCAGCATCTGTACTTTATATTTTGTGAGATCTACATTATAACTTTCCACCATCAGAAACGGATGCCATTCCACAGAAATCTGGCGTTTTCTCATTTCTGTCTGCATCATGATCCAGGAATCCGCCACTCTCTGTTCATCTTGTCTCTGTCACAGACAGTCTATAAGAAATACCGGACATATCAGGATTTTGTCAAATCGGACATCCAGATAATCCTGCGATGCCTGATTGATCCTGCCTGCAAAAGCATGAAATGCCTCTTCTCCTGTTGTTCTTTCCCAGTCACTGATGATCTGGACAGTTCTGATATCCGATACGATCTTTTTTATTTCCTCTTTAAAAAGCAGCTCTGCTTTTCTGCAGCTTGTCTCGCTTCCTATCACCCAGATAAACACCAGTGTTTTCAGAGATACAAAGTTCTGGCTGTTAAAAGTTTTCTGTTCTTCTGCATCATTAAGAATACTCTCCAGTTTTTTTTCGATCACTTCTGTATTTTTTTCTGCCTGATACAGACTTTCTTCCATTCAAGTCTCCTCCCACTTATGTTATATTTCAAGGAAATCCGGCCTAAGCCGGATCTCCTTTCTCTTCTCAGATATTATTATTTGGATCTTCTCCGGAAGGATTTCCCCATGATGGCATTCCGGCATCTCCCGGCTGAGAAACCGGCTGGCTTCCTGGCATTCCATTTCCTCCCTGAGGATAGCCCGGCTGACTTCCCGGCATTCCCGGCATTCCGGTTCCTCCTGGATAACCTGGCTGACCTCCCGGCACTCCTGGCATTCCGGTTCCTCCCGGATAGCCTGGCTGGCCTCCCGGCATTCCTGGCATTCCGGTTCCTCCCGGATAGCCTGTCTGGCTTCCCG
>JABLTS010079799.1_pt1 | contig 10333 bp, 11 predicted proteins | sample 7160081 | NCBI WGS metagenome assembly JABLTS01 (sample SAMN14651231, study PRJNA627086) | human gut metagenome | isolation source: feces | host: Homo sapiens
ACTTATTGAAGTGGTAGTAGGTTTTGCGGCTGTGGTACTGGTGGTTTAGCTTGTAGAAGTCGTAGTAAGTTTCGTTGTTGTACTGGTAATTGAACTTGTAGAAGTCGTGCTAGGTTTTGTGGTTGTTGTACTTGTGGTAGAACTTGTGGAAGTGGTGGTAGGCTTTGTCGTTGTCGTGCTGGTAGTAAAACTTGTTGAAGTGGTAGTAGGTTTTGCCGCTGCCGTGCTTGTGGTAGAACTTGTTGAAGTCGTAGTAGGCTTTATCGTTGTCATACTGGTAGTCGAACTTGTGGAAGTGGTGGTAGGCTTTGCTGTTGTCATACTGATAGTTAAATTTGTCGAAGTGGTAGTAGGTTTTGTCGTTGTTGTATTAGTGGCTGAACTTGTGGTGGTTGTGGTAGATTTTGTTGTCATGCTTGTGGTTGAACTTGTCGAAGTTGTAGTAGATTTTGTGGTTGTTGTACTGGTCGTTAAACTTGTGGAAGTGGTAGTAGGTTTTGTCGTTGTTGTACTTGTGGTAGAACTTGTGGAAGTGGTAGTAGTCTTTGTCGTTGTACTGGTCGTTAAACTTGTAGAAGTCGTGGTAGGCTTTGCCGTTGTCGTACTGGTAGTCGAACTTGTAGAAGTCGTAGTAAGTTTTGTTGTCGTACTGTTGGTAGAACTTGTCAAAGTTGTGGTAGGCTTTGCTGTTGTACTGGTAGTTGAACTTGTGAAAGTAGTGGTAAGCTTTGTTGTTTCACTAACAGCCGCACTATCCGAAGTAACCGTTTCGCCGGAAGAAACCGTTGTTTTACCGGCAGTTGTGGCGGTTGTCGTCATTGTTGTGCCGGAAGTCGTTGTTTCTGCCGATTTTCCGCCGAACGCTTTCAGCATCGTCTTTCCGTCCTGCGCCCACCAGACCGCATCGCTGCCCTCGTTGCCATTCAGTGCTGCGGCAACTGTTCCGTCGGCGAATGCGGATTCTTCACAAATTGAAACGTGTTCGGGAACAGTAACATTCCCAATGGCAGGAATTAAAGTGTTTTTAGCACAAAAGCAATTTGTAAAATAATAGTCTGTTGTTGGATTGTGCAGATATCCTGTCAGTAATCCAACTGCTGCGTCAGATGATGTAAATTGAATTGTTCCTAGGAAATAACAGCTTTTAATATTGGTATAGCAGTTTCCAACGACACCGCCAATCGTTCCGCCAGCTGCTGTTACAGTTCCGATGAAACAGGAATTTTCAATAAAACCAGGATCTCTTAATTCACAAACCAAACCGCCGGCATTATCTCCGCTGGCGGTGACAGTTCCCTCCAGAAAAACGTTTTGTATTTTTCCTAAGCAATTGGATGCGATTCCGGCAACCTGCTTTGAACCAGAAACATCAATTCCTTCCAGCCATAGGTTTTCTACGGTTCCCGTTAGTTTCTGAAACAAACTGGTATTTCTGCCAATGCACTTTAACCCAGTGATCTTATGATAATTTCCGTTGAAAGTCCCATCATAGGCAGAGACCGAAGTCCAGGCGTCCTTTCCCGTCATATCAATATCAGCGGTCAGTTCTGCGTTGATGCTGCTGTCTTTGGCGGCATCTGCTGCGAATTGCAGCAATTCTTCTGCGCTGCTGATCTGGATTGGCTGGTTCTCGGAAGTTGTCACTGCATACACGCTGCCGCCGGCAAATGCGCTCAGCAGAAATGTCAGCAAGATCAGAAGTGCTGCTCCGGCACTGCATAAACGGTTGCTTTTGATGCCCATTTTCATGTTATTCCCCTTTTTTCGACAAAATTCGACAAATTCATTTCAAAGGAAAACCACCTGGTTTCATAGGTGGTTTTCAATGTGTTTTCGATATTATACCCTCACTTAAACTGATACACCGCAATATTCTCAAAGCCGTCCAGCAGCGTGTCCATTTTGCGGAACGCAATGGCAGTACCCTTTGCCACACAGTGAATGGCATCCTTTGCCACAACACACTTGACCTGGAGCGTCCGCTCTACCAGCTTTCGCAGACCGCCCAGCATCGCACCGCCGCCTGCCATGAGGACGCCGTTTTCGTAGATGTCGCCTACCAGTTCCGGCGGTGTCTCTTCCAGGACGGTCTTGATTGCCTCGATGATGTCCGCCACCACATCTTCCACAGCCTCGAAGATCTCCAGCTCGCTGACTTCCTGCATTTCCGGCAGACCGCTGACCAGATTCCGTCCCTTGACCCATGCCGTAACATCCGCTCTGGGGTCGTAGAGGTTGGTCATTTCGATTTTCAGCCGCTCGGCGGTGCGTTCGCCGATGAGCAGCTTGTACTTGGTCTGCATATACCGGATGATCGCCTGATCCAGGGTGTTTCCGGCGGCACGGACGGAGTGGGAGGTGACGATGCCGTTCATGGAGACGATGGCAACGTCTGTTGTGCCGCCGCCGATGTCTACTACCATGTTGCCCCGTGCCTTGCCGATGTTTACCCCTGCGCCAATCAGAGCGGCAATAGGCTCATCAATGAGATACGCCTTTCGGGAGCCGGCGCTCATGGCTGCCTCGACTACAGCACGCTTTTCCACGTCCGTGATAAAGGACGGCACACAGATAATGATGCGTGGCTTGGTGAGCCGGTGTCCGGTGACCTGGAGAATAAACTCCCGGATCATGTACTGTGTCATCCGGTCGTCGGAGATCACGCCGCCGGAAAGGGGACGGATCACTTCAATATAGTCCGGGGTCTTGCCGATCATCTGATAGGCACGCTTGCCCACAGCCAGGACTTCCTTGGTGTGGGTATGATAGGCGATCGCAGAGGGTTCGCTGAGTACAACGCCCTTTTTCCCTAAGGTGATGACGGTGTTTGCCGTTCCTAAATCAATGCCAATGTCTGTTTTACTCATGACGATTCCTCCTGTTCTGGTGCGTCCTGTTCGGTTGTGCCGGACGCTTCCGGCTGTTCCAGGCGCTGTGTCTGCGCAGTGCTTTTTTGCTGTTCCAGCATATCCCGCAGACAGGTATATCGATTCATACGGCGGTTGTTTTCCACCATCTGATAAATGACTTTTTGTGAGCCGATCATAATCAGCAGCCGTCTGGCTCTGGTGACGGCGGTATACAGCAGATTCCGGTAATACAGTTTCGGGAATCCGCCCAGCAGCGGCATGACCACTGCCTGGAATTCGCTGCCCTGGCTCTTGTGGACAGTGACAGCGTATGCCAGCTCCAGCTGATCCAGCTGTTCAAAGGGATAGGTGGCACGTCTGCCGTCAAACTCCGCCACCACTTCCTGGGTCTGCCGGTTGATGGCACGGAGATAGCCGATGTCTCCGTTGAAAATGCCTGTGCCGTTTTCGCCGTCCTTGTGCCAGATAATATCATAGTTGTTCTTGATCTGCATGACCTTGTCGCCTTCCCGGAAGGTGTAGAGCATGGACTTTACCTCCGGCAGAGAAGGCGAGGGCGGATTCAGCACCGCCTGGAGCCGCTGGTTCAGTTCGATCACGCCCATAACGCCCTTGCGGGACGGGGTGATGACCTGGATATCCTCCATGGGGGAGTAGCCGTATGCCTTGGGCAGCCGGGTCTTTACCAGTTCCAGCATCAGCTCTGTTGCAGCATCCGGCTTCAGCCGCTGGAAAAAGAAACAGTCGCTCTTTTTCTGGGTGAGATCCGGATATTCGCCGCCGATGATCTTGTGGGCATTGGTGATGATGCTGCTCTTCTGCGCCTGGCGGAAGATCTCTTTCAGTGCCACCACCGGCACTCTGCCGCTGTCGATCAGATCCCGGAGCAGGTTGCCTGCACCCACGGACGGCAGCTGGTCACAGTCGCCCACCAGCACCACCTTGCAGCTCAGCCGCAGCGCCCGGAGCAGATGTTCGAACAAAAGTACGTCCACCATAGACATCTCGTCCACTACCATCACATCGCACTCCAGGGGATTGCGCTCATCGTGCTGGAATCCCATGCCGCCGGATGCGTCGTATTCCACTTCCAGCATCCGGTGAATGGTGCTTGCTTCATAGCCGGTGAGGTCAGAGATGCGGCTTGCGGCACGTCCGGTGGGTGCGGCGATCATGACACGATAGCCCTGCTTTTCATACAGGGAAATGATGCCGTTCAGCGTCGTGGTCTTTCCCGTACCCGGACCGCCGGTGAGGATCATAATGCCACGGGACAGCGCCGTCACAATGGCTTTTCGCTGTAAGGCGGCGTATTCCATGCCCTGTTCCTGTTCCTGGGCATCGATCATCTTTTCAAACTCGCTGTTGTCCTCCGGTGCGCTGAAATCCTGTATTACGCCGATTCGGTCTGCGATGTAGTGTTCCGCAATGTAGTAGTCCTCCAGATAGACATAGTCCCGTCCGTTTTTCTCATAGACACAGAGGGTATGCTCGTCCAGCGCCCCGGCATAGGCGATCTCAAAATCTGCCTCGTTGACTTTCAGATAGGCGCACGCTTTCGGGCGCAGCCGATCCAGCGGCAGACAGGAGTTCCCGTTGTTGGTGTTGTATTGTAAGATGTAGATGATGCCTGCCTGGACACGCTGGGGAGCGTTCTGTGCGAACTGCATCCCCTGTGCCACGGCATCTGCTTTCAGAAAGTCCAGTTCCACGCCGGGAACACAGAGCAGATAAGGATTCGCCGCCAGCAGATCAATGGCGCCGTTGCCCCATTTCTGATATGCACGCATGGCATATTTGGAGCGGATATCATACTGCGCCAGAAACAGCATCAGTGTCCGGAGCGAAAAAATCTGCTTGACTTCTGCGGCGATAGACTCACATTTTTTCGGAGAGATTCCCCGGATCTCCAGGAGACGGGTCGGCTCTTTTTCCATGATCTCCAGGGTGTGATCTCCGAAGTTTTCCACGATTTTCTTTGCCAGAGACGATCCGATGCCCTTGATGGCGCCGGAGGAGAGATAGCGCTGGATGTTCAGCGCATCTGCCGGCAGCTTGCGCTCCCAGTACTGCGCCCGGAACTGCATTCCATAGCGTGGATGGGTGGTGTATTCGCCGTCCACCGAAAGCTGTTCGCCCTCTTCGGTCTCGCCCATTTCGCCGACCACCGTAATCAGTGTGCCGCCGGCATCCAGTTCCAGGACTGTATATCCGTTTTCTGCGTTGCAGTACATCACGTGTTCCACAGTACCTTCTAAATGGAGTGGTTTTCTTTCTTCTGCCGCCACTTTGACCGCCTCCTTTCCCAATGCACTCTTTTTATTATACCTGTTTTTTCGACAAATTGCAATCATTTTTTTCGGATTCCGCACCGCTGCCAAAAATTTTCGTCAACTCCGACAGCCGGCAATAGCAAAAGCCTCTGTGCCGTCTGCAAAATGCCGTGCAGCCCTGTTCCAGGCTGCCGTCCGGCGTGGCATCCACCAGCCAGACTGTGTGCACCATGTCCCGGTCGGTCCAGGTCAGCTGGGCAGCCAGTGCGGCGCACTGCCGTTCCCATTGCGCCTGGCTTTCCAGGAGTGCAAGAGTCGCCATATGTTCCGGCAGTTCATGGGAAAACAGCCGCCGGCACAGCCCCAGTGCTGCCAGAGCCGTCACCGCCAGCAGACAGAATACCAGCAGACAAATCAGTCCGTTCACAGCGTTCACCTCCTGTCACATTTTATGTGAGAACCGGAAAAATGGTGCAGAAAAAGGGCAGTCCCTTAAAAGGACTGCCCGGATACTTATGGGATTGCAAAAATTCCCACCGCAGGCGGAAACAGGCTGAACACGCCAAAGCAGACGGCGATGACTGCAAGGACAACTGCGCCGAACACGCTGCTGCCACGTCCTCGCCGGGCGTATTTCCAGGTGTAATACGCAGTGACAGCCGCACCCAGCACAAATGTGAGGATGTCTGCCCACAGCCAGTGCCTGCCGCAGATGCCGGTGTAGGTATAGAACAGCGCCGTAATGGTCAGCATTCCCAGCAGCACACTCTCTGCCCGTACCTGTACGTAGCCTTTCCAGCGGTGTCCCAGCCAGATATATTCCCAGACCGTATAGAGCAGCACCGGGAAAAATAGGAGTTTCAGATGTTCCCAGGTGCTTTCACTGACGGCGGCATACAGCCCTACCACCCGGTTTTCGCCCGTCCAGCCGTATAAAAAATGGAGCATCGTTCCGAAAACGATGCTCCAGATAAAACCGATCCAGACGCTTCTGCGGAATTCCTTCATAACGCATCACCTCAGTGACAGGATATGCGGAATCCCCAGGACTTGTGCCTGTACAGCCCGGGTCTTATTTTTCTTCCGGCAGTCCGAACTTTCTCCGGACAGCGTCAACGATAAGATCTGCCGTGCCTTCTACGCCCAGCAGGTTGCTGTTCAGAAACAGATCACGGTACCGGGTATTGTTGACCTCACAGCCGGTGTGCGAGCGGTAATACTCTGCACGTGCCTTGTCCACTTCTTCGATGATGCGCTGCGGCTCGGCGTTGGCGAGTCCCAGCGTCATGATGCTGTTGCGGATCCGTGCCTGATAGGGTGCAAAGATATAGCAGCGAATCACATTTTCCCGCTCCCGGAGCAGATAGTCCGCACAGCGTCCGATGATAACGCAGTTTTCACTTTCTGCGTGTTTCAGCACTAATTTGCTCTGCAATTCAAACATCCGGTCTTTTTTCAGCGCACTGCCGATGCCCAGAGGATATGCCATCTTGTAATATCCCGATTCGCTCATGCCGTTTTTGCTGAATTCCACCAGAGAATGGAGTGTGCTGTCGATCTCCTCTGCCTCTTTTTCCAGCACATTTCTGTCATATAGGGGAATGCCCAGCTTTTTCGCTGCGGCAACGCCAATGTCCCGGCCTCTGCTGCCGAACTGCCGTGTAATGGTGATTACATAATTTTGCATGGAGAAAGCCCCTTTCCTTTTTAGAATATCATGATATTGCTCATCATATTCATCATACCACAAACTGTTCCGTTTGTAAATATGGAATATTACACGAGAAACCCGTGTGTTTTTCGGAAAAGTTGGCGGTTTTTTGGTGGTATTTATGGTTCTGCAACAGACTCGAAAAAAAGCACTGTGCATTGTCCCGAATACCGGCGCAGTCTTTTGTTCCGGATTCTGTCATTTCGAAAAAAACGGTTGCAATTTAATTACAATTCACAAAAAGCTATTGTATTTTTGATAGTTGTTGTGTATAATGATAGATGTAGAAATCAAAGTGCCGGAACGGCATGGGCGGTACTTTGTGAAATGAGGTGTATCTTTGATGAAGAAGATTATATTTTATACCATTCAAACGGCTGCGATCTGGACAGTCATGGCGATCATACTATATGTGCTGAATAAGATGCACATGGACAACAGCCTGTTTCTGACCACAACGCTCAGAAGTTTCTGAACCGGGGAGCGTTTCCTCGGAAATACTGACTTGAAAATGATACAACAGAGGCAATGCTGCATTGCAGGACGGATGCGGCATTGCCTTTTTGTACATGGAAAGGAATTTGGATATCATGCAGCTTTGGAAAAAACTTTGCACACTCCTGACATCAGGAATGCTGGCGCTTTCTGTCAGCCCGGCGGCAATTTCGGCTGTGCCGGAGATCTGTGCCGCTGCGGCAGAAAACACCAGCACTTACGGAAAACTGAAATACACCCTCACCTCTGACCGTGCCATTATTACCTCCTGTGAGAAGAGCGCCGTCAGCGTGACGATCCCCGAAGAGATCGAAGGCAAGCCGGTGCTGCAAATCGCAGAAAACGCATTTTACAGCCACACAGAGCTGACCGATGTCACGATCCCGGATACGGTGCGTGCGCTGGGATCACGTGCGTTCTATGGCTGCTCCAAGCTGAATCATGTGCAGCTGCCCAAGTATCTGCTTACCATCGGCAGCGGCTGTTTCATGTCGTGTGCCAGCCTGTCAGAGATCACAATTCCGGGAACTGTCCGGAATATCGGGAACAGCGTGTTTTTCCAAACGCCCTGGCTGGAGGAGCGCCAGGCGGAAGATCCGCTGGTGCAGGTCAACCATATTGTGATAGACGGTGAAAAATGTACGGATGAGACGCTGGTGATTCCGGAGGGCGTTACAGAGATCTGTGATGCGGCATTTATGGTGAATCTGAAGATCAAAGAGGTCATTCTGCCGGAAAGCCTGCAAACCATCGGCGCATCGGCATTCTGGCAGTGCCACAGCCTGGAAAAGGTGGAGATTCCGGACAGTGTGACAAGAATCGACAAAAGGGCATTTTATGACTGCACGGCGCTGCGTGAGATCACATTTCCCGCCGGTGTCACCACTATTCCGGCGTATGTGCTTGCCAATTGTCTCAGTTTGGAAAAGGTCACGCTCAAGGGACAGCTGACGGAAATTAGTCAGAGTGCCTTTTCGCTAAGCACGCAGCTAACTGACGTTTATACTGTCTTGTCTGAGTCGGAATGGAATGCGCTGCCCATCGGCGACGACAATGACGGGCTGGACGGTGCAGTGATTCACTACGATACACCGGCGGCTCTGAACCTGGGGGATATGGACAACAGCGGAAAGGTGGATTCTACGGATGTGTTTTATCTCATGCTGGGAATTGCACAGCGTGGCGTGGGACTGGAATCCGGCTGGACGGCTGCCCAGGAACAGGCGGCAGATGTGGACGGCAATGGTATAGTGGATTCCACTGATGTGTTTTATGCCATGCTGTATATCGCCCGGAACAGCGTTGGGATTCCGACGGAATGGGCGGATATTTGCGGATAATGCTGGAATACACATAATATGGAAAACGGGTACACAATGCTGTACCCGTTTTTTTCTGCCGTTCCATCAGCTTAGCACTCTATATTAGCACTCGTTAGCACTCATTTGCTAAGAGTGCTAATTTTCATCCAGTTTTCACAAAACCGACCTTGAACTTTCACATAGCAGGGGTAATATGATACTTGTAAACGGAAAGGGGTTCGGAAGATGAGAAAAAGAGAGCGAACCGCATCCGATCCGTTACCACAAAAATAATAGAACATCATTCGTAGGAGGAATGCTTTATGATGACATATTTAACACCGTTTGAACGTACAGGTTATGATCTGTTCCGCTCCATGCGAGATTGGGAGAATGAATTCTTCGGCGGAAAATCCGCTGCGATGAGTTCCTGCAAGACCGACATCCGGGACACCGGTGACAGCTACGTGCTGGAGGCAGAGCTGCCGGGATTCCAGAAGGAAGAGATCAAGATCGGCGTAGAGGGCGACACCTTGACGCTGTCCGCTGTCCACAAGGAAAAGACCGAAGAGGAAAAGGCAAAGGACGGCACCTATCTCCGCCGGGAACGCAGCACCAGTTCTTATGAACAGAAACTGGACATCAGCAATGTGGATGCGTCCGGACTGCACGCTGTGTATGAAAACGGTGTGCTGACGCTGACCATGCCGAAAAAGCAGCCGGCAAAGCCGGTTTCCCGTCAGCTGGAGATCCACTAAAGTAATGTTGAAAAGAGAAAAGCAATGCAGAAAAAAATCTGAGATAGCAAAACCAAAAAGAAAAAGAGAGAAAAAGCGCTGAAAAGGCGCATAGAACAAAGAAAAACGAGCGTGTAAAGCAAGCGCTCAGAGACAGTTCCAAGGAGGAATGACTTATGATGACCATTTTTCAACCTTTTGCAAACACATTGTGGAATACAGTGAAAGATACTGAGATCACAAAGGTGCCGAAAACTGACCTGCGGGATACTGGCGACAGTTATGTGCTGGAGGCAGATATGCCGGGGTTCAAGAAAGAGGAAATCAAGCTGTCCTTGGAGGGCGATGTGCTGACCATTGCGGCAGAGCATACCACAGAAAAAACAGCAGAAGCTGCGTCCGATAGTGAAGGTTCTGCTGAACAGACTGACACGGCTAAGAAAGGCACATACTTGCAGCGGCAGCGCAGTTTCTGTAAGTATTTGCAGCGCCTGGATATCAGCAACGTGGATGCAGACCGCATTGATGCGGCATATGAAAACGGCGTGCTGAAACTGACGCTGCCGAAGAAACAGCCGGCAAAGCCGGAAGTAAAGCAGATCACCGTGCAGTGATCCCGAATGTTCTCCCCTGCGGTAATCACCGCAGTTTCATAAATGTATCTCCTATATCATAAAAAGAGGAAGTCTCCGAAAGGGGACTTCCTCTTTTTTCATGCAGCGTCTCTTTTATGTTGCGCATCGAAAGCCTCCCACTCCCGAAATGTATCCCACAAAATGAGATGCACGTCTTTCCGGCGGCATTTACTGGGAACACACTCTGATTCATTTTCTTCATTATACCACAATTTTCAACAGGTTTCAATAGCAGAAAATGTGCCGCAACGAATATTAATTTTCATGATAGCCTCCCCTGAAAGGGGAGGGGGACCGCCGTTAGGCGGTGG
>JABLTS010043959.1_pt1 | contig 10303 bp, 14 predicted proteins | sample 7160081 | NCBI WGS metagenome assembly JABLTS01 (sample SAMN14651231, study PRJNA627086) | human gut metagenome | isolation source: feces | host: Homo sapiens
AAGCACGTCCCTCTGCACCCGGAACTTGACCTCCATGCCCGCAGTTGCTCCCCTACAGCAAGGAAATCGACCGGTGCGCCACTGAGGGCGGCATGTTCCAGGCTATCAAATATTGCAATCCCAAGTACACCGCTTCGCTCAACAAGGTGCTGGACGCACTGGAGCAGATGGAGTTGGCGGAACAGGCCGCAGAGGAAGATCCTGACGAGGAGGACGAGTTCGAGGAGGAAGATGCCGATGAATAACCTCAATGACATATTCTTTGCGCCTGCCGCCAATCAGGAGCTGACCTATGACCAGGTGTTGGAGGATGTGCAGCGGTATTTTGCTGAGAATCACGCATCCACCATTGCCGAAGCCGGCGAAGCCAATGCCGAGCGGGCCACATCCTTGCTGAAAGAACTGATGGTGCAGTACATCGTCAAACGCAAATACGCTATCAGCGGGCTGACCACCGAGCATCTTTGCGAGCAGCTCTATGAAGATATGGCCGGGTACTCCTTTTTGAAGAAATGGATCTACAAACCCGGCATCGAAGAAGTTAACCTCAATGCCTACAATGACATTGAGGTGATCGAGGCCGGCGGCCGCAGCATCAAGATCCCGGACAAGTTTTCTTCTCCGCAGCACGCCATTGATGTGGTACGGCGTATGCTCAACGCCTGCGGCATGGTCATCGACGATACGATGCCCAGCGTGGTTGGATTTCTGGATAAGAACATCCGTATTTCCGTGGATAAGACACCTATCGTGGACCCGGATGTTGGCATCAATGCCTCCATCCGTATCGTCAACCAGCAGACGGTCTCTGAACAGAAACTTCTGGATTCCGGCAGCGCCACGGCTGAGATGCTTCATTTTCTGATGGCCTGTATTCGGTACGGCGTCAGTGTATGCATCGCCGGTTCCACGGGTTCCGGCAAGACTACCATCATGGCCTGGCTGCTCTCCAATGTACCCAACAACCAGCGTCTCATAACCATCGAGGAAGGCAGCCGTGAGTTTGATCTGGTCAAACGAGACGAAAACGGCAACATCCTGAATTCTGTCATTCACCTGCTGACCCGCCCCAGCGAGAATCCGGCTCTGAACATCAACCAGGACTTTCTTCTGGAGCGGGTTCTGCGTAAGCATCCCAATGTAATCGGCGTCGGTGAGATGCGGTCTGCGGCGGAAAGTCTGTCTGCAGCAGAGAGCTCCCGAACCGGCCACACGGTCTGCACCACCATCCACTCCAATTCCTGCAACAGCACATACCGCAGAATGATGACCCTCGCCAAGCGCAAATACAGTATGGATGACTCCGTGCTCATGGAAATCATGGTAGAGGCCTACCCCATCGTGGTGTTTACCAAACAGCTGGAGGATCGCTCCCGCAAAATCATGGAGATTCTGGAGGGTGAGGACTTCCGGGATGGTCAGCTCATCTCCCACACACTATACAAGTTTGAGGTAGGGGACAATGTGACTGACGGGGATGGAAATGTCCGTGTGGTCGGACACCATCGGAAGGTCGGCCTGATCTCCGACACTTTGAAAAAGCGACTGCTGGACAACGGTATTTCCAACAAGGAATTGGCCGAGTTTATGCAGCCCCCTAAGGAGGTGGATTAAGCATTGCAGTGGGTCTATATCATATGTTTTTCGCTTATCAGCGCGGGCCTCCTGGCTCTGTTCGGCGTGCGCCCGGGTGACTTTATTGACGCCCTCTTCCGCTCTCAGCGCAAAGCGGCCACATTGTCTGATGAGCTCAATGTTCTGATGGGCACACCAGCCAAGGGATTCTTCAATCAGGATTACGAGCTGAAGCAGATCCTGAAAGGCACCGGCCGGTCTGACCGCTATGAGGCTGTCAAGCGGCTGTCGCTTATCCTATTTGCGGTGGGTGCCGTACTGGCGCTGCTCATCAACAATGTGTATATGGTTCCGATTCTGGGCATTGGTTTTTCCCTCGCCCCTATTTGGTACCTGCGCAGCACTGCCGCCAGCTACAAAAAACATCTCAACGAGGAACTGGAGACCGCCATCTCCATCATCACCACCTCTTATCTGCGTACTGAGGATCTGATCCGGGCTGTCAAAGAGAACCTGCCCTACATCAACGAGCCGGTAAAGGCCAATTTTGAAGTTTTCGTCTACGAGGCGGAGCTGATCAACGCCAATCTGACAAGCGCCATCAACTCCCTCAAGATGAAGGTACCCAACCGAGTCTTTCATGAGTGGTGCAACATCTTGATCCAGTGCCAGTCTGACCGTTCCATGAAAAACACGCTGCCCACCATTGCCCAGAAGTTCAGCGATGTGCGTGTGGTACAGTCTGAACTGGAGGCTATGATGCAGGGGCCGCGCCGGGAAGCCATCACAATGATGTTCCTGGTGATCGCCAATGTGCCGCTGCTCTACTTCCTGAACAAAGACTGGTTCCACACCCTCATCTTTACGACTCCCGGCAAAATTGCTCTGGCGATCTGTGCAGCCATCATTCTGTTCGCTTTGACCCAGATCATGAAGCTGAGCAAACCCATTGAATACGGAGGTGACGGCGCATGACGCTTCTGGCTCTTTTGGCGATCATCTGTTTTGGTTTCGCCACCTATAACCTGACTTGCGCCTTCGTGGACATTCCCACTAAGAAGACCTCCCGGATGATGATGCTGGCCCGTAAGCAGCAGGGCATCAAAGCAGAAAAGCTACTGGATGTCTACACTACCAAGATCGCCGGGCTGCTCGCTCATTATCTGAAACTGGATAAGCTCAAGCGCAATAAGCTTCAGCGGGCACTGGACATTGTTGGTCTGGAACTGTCACCGGAAGTCTATACCGCACGGGCATGGGTCCGAGCGGGCGCCGTTGGTCTCTGCGCTTTGCTCATGGCGCCGCTTATGCCGCTGGCCGTTCCGATCCTGATTGGTTTGGCGGTAGCACTGTGGTTTTCGACCTATTACAGCGTTTTCGATTTTGTTAAGAAGCGTCGCAAACTCATTGAGAGCGAAATACCCCGATTTGCTTTGACCATTGGGCAGAATCTGGAGAATGATCGTGATGTACTGAAAATTCTCACCTCCTACCGTCGCGTTGCAGGTAAGGATTTCGGTGCGGAGCTGGATCAGACGATTGCTGACATGAAAACCGGCAATTACGAAAACGCTCTGATTCATTTCGAGACCCGCATCGGTAGCCCCATGTTGTCTGATGTGATCCGAGGCCTGATCGGCGTATTACGCGGTGACGACCAGCGGATGTACTTCAAGATGATCTGCTTTGATATGCGGCAGATTGAACAGAACAACCTGAAAAAAGAAGCTGCCAAACGGCCCAAGAAGATTCAGCGTTATTCCATGATGATGCTGATCTGTATTATGATCATCTATCTGGTTGTCCTCTGTACGGAGGTGCTGGCTTCTCTCGGAGCTTTCTTCGGCTGACAGGTTCCCGCTCACACTTCAGGTCTGAGCTTTATATAACAACTCCCCCGCTCGGGAACCAACCAATACCGTGTATGTCAGCGGGTTCCCATAGCAGCCGGCGTACCGGCTGCTATCAACCTTTCCACAAGGCCGGCCTGTCAGCAGGCCGGCCTTGATTTATCGTCTGAACAGGAGAATTCCATGGCGAAGAAAAAGTTTATTCCGCCTGACGGCGAAAATCGGATTCGCCGCCGGTTCCACCAGCTTCTGCATCAGAAGCCCAAGGTATATCCTGACAAGCCCCGTTCCAACAAAAACGGCCTGCTCAAGCCGATCCGTCGCTCCTGACAGGCTGCACCCAACCATTCAATAATCACACTCTCAGGAGGTATTTTCATGAAGAAGTTTACCAGCTGCATCTGCAACAACGCCAACAGCCTCGTCCTTCGCGCCCGCACGGCGCTCTCCAACCAGCGCGGCGATTTTTATATCTCTGACGCTGTGAAGATCATCATCGCTGTCGTCCTCGGCGCGCTGCTCCTGGCGGCTCTGACCCTCATCTTCAACGATACGGTCATCCCCCGGATCACCCAGGAGATCGAGGGTCTGTTCGCCTAAGCGCCAATATGCGGGGGTTGGTTTGTGGATATCCACAACCAGCCCCCGCTTTTTGTTTTTCAAAAAACGAATAACGGAGGTACAGGATGAATACACCCTGCAAATTTTATTCCTTTCTGCGTGCCACTGGTGGAAACTGGCGCAACGCCATTTTTATCTCCTGTGATTGTGAGGTCTGCACACATGAACATGAAAAACCATGCTCGGGTTTTCTGTTTACCGTGGATGAGTGCGGGCAGGTCATGCTGCTGTCTGCCGAATCGGTTCATCAGCTGACCGGCGAGCAAGTTGATCCCGCCGAGTGCAGCGCTGTCCTGCCGCGCCGTTCCTTTGAATCTGCCTTTTCAAAATACATTGAATGGCACACGCCGGACCCGTCTAACTGCACACTTCACCAGCTTTGCTCTGCGTGGTCCTGTGGCAGCGCCCCCTAATTTATACCCAAAAAGACGTCATTGCGCCGTCTTCGGCGCGTTTTCGGAGGTGATGATTTTATGATGAAGTCAAAAAAAATTAAATGCCCATACTGTCACGCCAACGCTTCGCTTCGCCCCGCTAGTGTTGTATATGGGCACAACCGGCGCTCTCAGGGAAAATTTCTCTATCTCTGTGATCGCTGGCCTGCCTGTGACGCTTATGTGAGCGCCCATGATCGGACGCACCTGCCCATGGGTGTCTTGGCCAATGGTGATCTGCGACACAAACGGATTCTGGCGCACCAGGCGCTTCGTCAGCTGCAACAGAGCCGGAACATGGAAAAATGGGAGGTCTATATCTGGCTACAGGCCAAATTGGGCTTAAACGAGCACCAGGCTCACATTGGACAATTTTCTGATTGGATGTGCGATGAAGTGATTTGTCTGTGCAAACAGGCGTCTGGCCCTCCCGCCGACATGAAGGCGGCAGCCTGATGGGGGGCGAAAATATGAATAGCCTAACGAAAGCACAACAGGAACTCGTTTCACAGAATCTGCCTGTGGTACATTGGGTGATTTGTGACTATATCCATATCAATCCCACCATTTGCGGCCTGGAGTATAGCGATTTGTTTCAAGAGGGATGCCTCTGGCTCTGCAAAGCTGCAGCCACTTATAAGGATGACGGGCGGGCACAATTTTCCACCTACGCCAAAACAGTCGTAAAAAACGGTCTCTTATCCTACTGTAGAAAGGTATGCAATCACCGGAGCCATTTCAGCCGTCTTATCATTGGCGAGCATGGCGAGTTGGCGGCAGACGGTGAGGCGTTGGAACCGCAGGCCGATGATTTTGATGCTCATATGTCCCTGGTAGAAACACTGTCGCTCCTGGAGGCCAGCAAACAGGAATATGACGGTGTAACCAGACTCGGTATTGAGGCGCTTGCTCTTAAACTACAAGGGATGCGGGTCACAGATATTGCGGAAATCTATCGTGTGCCTCCTTCCCATGTAGGCGCCTGGATCTCTCGCTCTGCGACCAAGCTGCGCTGTGATCCCCGCTTTTTGGCAAGTCTGCTTTGAGTCTGTTGAAAACCGCGGTCATACAGCAGTAAAGGATATTTAAAAGGAGGTTTTGAAGCTATGGAATTAAAAAAGCTGTATACTGCGGTCGGCCGTCTGGAGCGGGAGTCCAACGGGTGCGGACATTCCTGCCCGGTCATTGTGCTTGGTGGGGAGCGATACATGGTGGATATGCAGGAAATGGTCGTGTGGACTGCACTGAACTGGCGGATCTCCAAATGGGATGATATTTCCTGCCAGTGTGACAGGTTGGCCTCCTCCCTGGGCGGATGTGTTGCCCGTCCCTGGGATGCCTGCGTCAACCGTTTGCTCATCCGCGGCCTTCTGGTATCCGGATGCGGCGAAACAGAATTCGATGCATTGTACGACCTGCTCAGCTCTCTTGGGGTCATCCCCACCAATGGCTCCGCATTTGTACGCGGCGTGTCCGCTGCCAAGCTGGTACTCAGCCGGCGGATAACGATGAAGCAGGCTATGAAGCTATTCCATAAAGACCGCCGGACTGATTATGAATCCCGTGTAATGAGGCTGACCCATCAGGCGCTTCTTTCCACCGCCGAAATCATCAAATGTGTGGAGCAGGATGTCTTCTCTCTCCCCAGTGAACAGGTCCTGATGGAAAAGGTGTACGGTGACAGCGAGACCACCTGCCAGAATATCGCCAGCATGATGAAGAACAGCCGGAGCAGTCAGGCTGTCACGCTGGCCGTGGCCAACCTGTACCTGCGTCAGCAAATCATTTTTGAAAGGATCAGCACATGAAAAAACAATGGGATCAATTCCCCTTTGTGCTGCGGCGTAAGATTCTACTGACCGCTTTGGCCGGGCTTGCCAGCCTCGCTGTCAGTCTCGTAATTTTTACCGCAACCACAGATCACATCCTTCTGGCATTGGGCGGAATTATTTTCATCGCTTCGCTGGTGTTGAGCGGAAGCCTGTGGAGCACCGCCGCTTGTGGCCGGTATGAAGTAGTCGAAGGAGTTTGTACCAGTGTCACAGCCCCCGCATTGCATCGTTATCGCAAGGTACAGTTAGTAGATGCCCAAGGCGCAGAAACCACTCTGCTTTTGAGCAAAGCTTCCAGGTTTCGGATTGGTTCCCACTACAGATTCTATTTCCAGACGGGGAGCCGTCCCGCAGTTGGAAATGACTACCTGGACGCAGCCCTTTCTACCAATAGTTTTCTGGGGTATGAAGAGCTTGAAACGACTTCCTCTGCGGATGAAAACCTTGAATAAGAACCCACAGAATAAGGAAAAAGCTGCGGTGCCGTTCAAACCGTTATGGTGCCGCAGTTTTTGCTTGCCTTTTCAAATTTAATCTGCATTGCAGAAAAGTGAAAATACTTCCCTATTTAATAAGCGGAACATCAAAAAGGAGGTTTCGCCAATGCACAAGCCACACACCATTGAGCAATACAAAATCCAGCAATTTCTGGATGCCAATTTTGCCATGGAACATTTTCTGGTATCTCCGCTTTCCCGAATGTCTCTTCTTCTGGAGGACAAGACCGGCGAACAGATTGCTTTTGGATTTTTGGATAATGAAGTCCAAGAAATCCCGATCCCTCCGCCGGCAAAACCGGAAGATGTGAAGGCCTTTCTCCAAGCTTTCCGTGCGCTTGATCCAAAGCCGAAGCTGCATTCCTTTGAAGATGTCACGCGCTGGTGGTTAAGTCATCCGAATCCTTTGACCTACCAGCAGGCCCTGTGCCTGTCGGACGAACTCTATCGCCGCTTTCTCTCCCGCCCAATGCTCCGGGAAGAAGATTGCTGCCGGCTGGCCGCCTCCGGCCTTGTAACCGAGGAAGAATACCAGGACATTCAGCTCTGGTTCTTTGACGAGGGCAAAAACTACTGCTGGCTGGGTCCCCTTGGAGTGGATGGCACCGGAAACATTTACGGTTTGACAATTCACTATGGCAAAACTTATGCCAGAAGATTGAAGTTTTACCTGCTGGATGACTACTATCGTTACATGAACCACATGTTGTAAGTCGCCGCGCAAAAATATCTATATATAGAATTATACCACTTGACATACACAAGATATAGTGTTACACTTACCTTGTAATTGATTTTTGTGCACTTCCCATATGGGATACAGACCGAAGTTCTGTACCGCAGGCCAAAAGCCCGCATTGCACACGCTGTTAAGTTTGTATGCAAGTGTCAGTGGTATCTCCGCGCCCATTTTGTGGCCGGATTGCTGCTGGCACTTTTTATATATAGATAGTAACGCCAAAGGCGAAGAAAGGAAGTGTTATGGCACAGATCCATGTATTTGGCCGAGTCATGCATGATCTTGTTCCCAAAGAAGGCCAGACAAAACAACCGTATGTCTGCTTTGACCTTATGGAGCGAAACGGCGGTAACCAGCCAGACTTTTATCAGGTATGGGCCCGTGGCGACGCTGTTGCCAGGCTCATGAAGCTCAAGGTCAGAAAGGGCAGCATGATCTGGCTCACCGGATCGCAAAAACTGGTGGATGTCCGCCAAAAGGACGGAAGCACGGTCAAGAAGCTGAAAGTATGGTTGACTGACTTTGGCTACCTTCCCGGACAAACCTCCAGAGCAAAGCCGGAATGTGATCAGAATGGCTCCGACCAAGCGGAGACTGTTCCTGCACCCGCAGAGGTGATGGACGGTGACCGCGAACCCCTGCCGGGATAAGTACCGGCACCTCAGAGGGACCGTATCAAGTTTTCAGAATGGACTGAAAAACTTGGTGCGGTCCCTCTTTTTTGTTTTCAGGCAAAATTTACAGGAAGGACGGCAAAAAAATGAGTAACGACAAAGGACTTTTGATCGGCAGCATCACCATTCTGATTGGTGCTGTTATCGCCATCATGGCTCTGGTGCGCGGACCGTGGCAGGCTTGGCTGCTGATTGGGGTATTCACCCTCTGGGGGCTTTGGGTCGTACTGATCCTCCTGCTCCCCTATATGCAGCAGGCCAAACGCCGCCGGCAGCGCCAGCAGCGGGAACGGCAACTTCATGCCGAAGGCGTTAGTCAGAGCACATTTCAGGTCCCGGAACTGGAGGAACCAATTTCGGATGATCTGCTGCTCCGCTACGCAAATCACCGCATCCTGACCTACCTGCGCTCCTCGTATGCAAACGCCTGCTTTGAGTGGTGCGAACCCAAGCCGACCGAGCTGATCCGCACCAATGGTACCGGACGCATCCGACTTTACAATGTGGATGATTTTGACCATGCGGACATCACCTTCGGCAAGGACGCAGCTATTCGCTGCGATCTGCTCCGGATCGTACCGCTGTCCAAGACTGAAACAGGGGCAGACGACCCGAACAATATTCCGCCCAACAAGCAGCCAATCGATCCGCGCATCTGGTATGAAAACAGCGGACGCACGGTTTTGGAGGCACTAGTGGCGGATTTGAACTCTCGTGGCCACAGCAAGCTCACTCTGCGTGAAAACGGCGATATCTGCATTCAGCAGGGTGAGGAGTTGGTGCCGCAGGAACACCTCTCCAACTTTCCGGCGAAGGTCTACTGGCCCCGTCTGGTGGAAGTATTTGAGAGCAATGGTCTTTCTGCCGAAACAACGGCGCAGGGCATTCAGGTCTCCTGGTAAGCACCATCATACAAAGAAGGGAGTGAAAACACAATGAAATCCGGGATAAGCCTTGTTGAGATGGCAAAGGAGATCCAGCGTCAGGCCGAACTGAAGGCCGATTATATGATGGATACCCGAAGCCTCCGTCTGGAGCCTTTTGGCTCGGACTTATATCTCAATGCCTATACCCCGTCTGGCGAGATGGCTGTGGAGCCGCTGGAGATCAATGCCATCGCCCACAGGCAGATCGGCACCCATCTGAAGATCCCGGCGGCCTACTACGACAAGATGCTGACACAGCATCCCCAGCTGCTTTCGGAAAATGTGAACGCCTGGTTCGAGCGTGAGCCCGCTGTACGCTTAGTCCGCACTATTGGCGGCACCGCCCGGGCATTCCTTAGCAACCGCTACCGGCGTATCGACAATCTGGATATTGCCGGCATCGTTCTTCCTGTCCTGCAGGATATGGAAGGGATGCACTTTGAAAGCTGCCAGCTCACCGAAAGCCGTATGTATATCAAGGTGGTGAATACCCGGCTGCAAGCAGAGGTCTCTCCCGGCGATATCGTCCAGTCAGGCATCATCATCAGCAACAGCGAGGTGGGGCTTGGCTCGGTGAATATCCAGCCGTTGGTCTACCGTCTGGTGTGCAGCAATGGCATGGTGGTCAACGACGCCCAGACGCGCCGCAACCATGTTGGCCGTGTCAACGAGGCCACGGAGAATTATCAGCTATACTCCGATAAGACGCTGGAAGCCGATGATAAGGCGTTTGCCATGAAGATTCAGGATACGGTACGGGCCGTGGTGGATGAGGTGCGTTTCACTCAGGTGGTCAACCTGATGAAAGATGCCAAAGACGCCCGGATGAATACCGCGGATGTTCCTGGTGTCGTCAAGCTGGTCAGCAGAGACTTTCATATCACGGAAGAAGAAAGCTCCGGTGTGCTGCAGCGGCTGATTGAAGGAAACGATCTGACGCTGTATGGCTTGTCCAACGCAGTGACCCGCCACAGCCAGGATGTCGAGGACTATGACAGAGCCACCGCTCTGGAGGGCATCGGCTACAACATTCTTTCCATGCCGGCAAGGCAGTGGAGCCGTATCAACCAGCTGGCCGCCGGCGGGAATCTTCACCCGCTGGAAACTCATCATCTGCAGACCGTCGGCATCCTCCGCGATCTCCTCGCTGCTGAA
>JABLTS010012233.1_pt1 | contig 10290 bp, 20 predicted proteins | sample 7160081 | NCBI WGS metagenome assembly JABLTS01 (sample SAMN14651231, study PRJNA627086) | human gut metagenome | isolation source: feces | host: Homo sapiens
ATTTATTTTTTTATTTTTAAATTCAGTTGGTATAATTAATGTTTTTTCTTTTCTTTCTATCTTTTTAGATATTCTAGATTGTTTATTCATCAAAGCCTTTATATTATCATCGTTATACATTAATTTGTAAATTTTTATATATTGATTTTTATTTGAGTCTGTAATTTCATACTTCCCAAATATACCATTTAATGCTCTCTGTATATTACGTATAGATTCTTTTTTGCTTTCCCAGTAATAATCATCTTCATTTGATCCAGTTACTTCTTTTGTTAGTTCACTTAATGTATACTTTTTCACTATATTCCCTTCTTTCTATTTTTTAATATTGTCAAAAAAATAAGGCTAACTTAACTAACCTTATTTTATTATATTTTATACCAACATAGATTTACTAGAAATCACTAGTTCAATTACTATACATACTCCTAATCCTATTATTGAACCTAATGTAAATTCCTTCATTTTATTATATCTCCTTACTTTATATATTCTTTTCTCTGTTTCATTACTATACCAAAAATTGACACTCCAAATCTAACACCTGCTACAAATAACTCTAGTGTCATTTTATTCTACCTCCTTAGTATTAAGAATCCCTCTAAGATTGCTTATAAACCCCTTTGAAAATACATTTTTCTTTATAGATTCTTTAATTAACTTTATTAGCTCATCTTCTGTTAAATCTAAAGGTCTTGCAATTAATTGCTGTTCTTTTCTAAATGTATCCTTAAAGTATACAAATCTTATTTCTTCTTGATTTAATTCCTTTACAAAAATTTTTTCTATTCCATATCCTACATTTCCATATCTTATTTTTGCTTGCTTTAATACTATACAATATTTAGTTTCATTTTTTGATTTAGTCATTTTTCTTCTCCTTGAAAGTAAAAAGAGATAGCCAAATGCTATCTCTTTATATTTATTAACTATTGTAAAATATTTTTATTATAGATTTCTTAAAAATTCTTCTCTTTTCATTCTTTCTTCATCCGACATATTCTTAGCTATATTTTGCTCTTTTTTATCTCTAATCTTATTTTTACCTGAATAAATAATATACGCTATACAACCTATTATTATAAATGGTAGTAGCATAGTAAATATTTTTCCTAATAATAACATTGCACATGCAATTAAAAATAAAATACCTGAGGCTGTAAGAAACATCTTTCCTATCCTTCTTGTCATTGGAATAGCGAATGTAACTACTCCTATCATTAATCCATATGATATAAGAAAAACAAATATATTCATTCTATCTCCTCCAATTAAAACTCATAACCAACTACACTTGTTGCAAATTGCTCTTCAATAGTAAGTTCCTTATCTGCATCATATTCTATAGATACAAGAACCCCATTAATCTCTTTAAATATACTGCGTCCAAAACAGAATTCTTTAATAGTTAATACTTTACTTCCATATGGCACTTCCTTTATATATGTGTTTGATTTAACATATGATGGTAAAATACCAATTAATGTATTTATATTATTTAATGATATATTAAAATCACTTAAATCTTTTTCCTTATCATCCTTTGCATATAGCATGAATAATGGTAACTGGTTTACAGCACTAACTCTAATCATTTCTAATGTTGGTGTTATTATTTTTAAAATATTACTATAATACCACATTTTCTTAGAAGCTCTAAGTCTCTTATCTACACTTGAAAGCCATCCACTTTCTTCTTTTGTCTCTGAAAATTTATCAATTACATATTTATATAGTGTATAAATTTTATCTAAAGACTCTCCTAATTCCTCTTCTAATGAATCATTATGATTTAACATATCTCCAAAAACTCTCATATATACTTCTAATGCAACTTTACCATTATTTAAAACCGTTTCTATAAGATTTACTTTTTCTACAACACTATCACTTTTATTTAAACTTAAATCTAAGTATGAAGATGCATAAGACTCTATAGTAGAAATATCTATTATAGCAAATTTATTTATTACACTCTCATATGCTTTAGATAGGTTATCTTCAAATAAATTTTTTTTAACTTCCCAGTCTTTCATATGAAAAATGTGCTTTCTTAAAGGATCTATTATTAGTTTCTTTTCATTTAAATCCATATTATTCATTTTTATATTTTTTTCTTTCATACTCATCGAGAATTTTATACTTGGTTGTATGTAGTTATTAAGTATATTATAACTTTTCTCTAAATTATCTATACTAATATCTAGTTTAGATTCCTTTAACATATTTTCATCTATTTCTCTGAAAGAAAGCATACTTTGATATGTTTTATTTTTATTATTACAATTTGAATACCATATTTCATATCTACTTATTAAACTATTAAAATCTGATAGTAAACTTTTAGCTTCTTTTTCTATTGCACGTTCTTCTTCACTCATATTAAGTTTTTTACTAATAGCTGAAAATAAACTCATAGTATATAATCATCCTTTCTCATTAGCTATATAGAACTTTCCTCTCTAATCTTTAACTTTTTTATCAATTTTTGTATCCACTTATCAGAATAACCTAATTCTCTCGACATATATCTTACTGACTTTTTATCATAGTTTTCAATAATATATTTTTCTACATACTCATTTGAATATAGCTTCATGGGGAAATTGACTTGTTGTCCCTTATAATTCATATATATTATTCTTACTATTTCCTCACCTAGAATCTCTAACATTTCAGCATATATACCCTTAAAATCACTTTTTTCTCCTCTCATAACTCACCTCCTAATAGATTTCTCCTTAAATAATAACTACTTCTACAGAAAGTTTCTTTGAAATTATTTCTTAAAAAGTTCCTTATTTTATTTCTTGTGAGAAATCCCGAAACCCCGTTATTTTTTATTATCTAAACTATTTTCTTCTTAAATTACAACCCCGAAATCCCGTTATTCTACAATTATATGAATTATTTTTTATTATTTATTTGAGAAAACATATTCAATTCCATTGCTTAATGTAAATGCATAGTCTGGTGAAAGATCTAGTATTTCTTCAACATCATCATTTAACATTATTTCCTCTAACAACTCTTCTTTGGTAGTATTATTTAGCCAGAAATCTATTATTGCATCCTTATCAAATAACCTATCTATATGAATTTCCATGTCCAACATGTAATCTAATTCATTTTTTGCATATTCTCTTAAATCATTTTTATTTGTATATATTAAGTAATTATCATTCTCAGTGTAATTTTGAGAAATTAATTCATTATAGTAGTTACTTATATTCTTCATACTTATCTCTTCTATGTTTAAGTTGTACCAAGCAAAGAATATTACCTTATCTATATCTAAGTTATTTGTATTTTTATATTCAGTTATTATTTCATCTAGCCTATTACTGTCTTTTAAAATGTATTCCTTTATGTATTTATCTTCTATCTCATTATCTATTCTTTCTATTAAAGTTATAGTTTCATCCTCTATGTTATTGTATTTATCTATTAATTCTTTCAGTTCATCAAAGAATAATTTATTTATTATTTCAGATTTATTATTTATCATAGTCATTTCTACCTTTCAATTTATTTCTAATTATCTATCTATTTTACGGGGTTTCGGGGTTGTATTAAGTAGATTTGTAATTTTACTTTTTATCTTCATTATCTAACATTGAACTGTTCTTGGTTCTGTAACAAATTAGTATTCCTCTGAAAACATCAAAGTACTGTATTCTAAACTATCTATAGCGTATAGCTTCTTATTTTCTTTAATTTCTTCACTATGTATGTATAGACTACTTTTGTATTCTGGTACTTCTTGCTTATGAATGATTTCAACTATACCTTCTCCTATAGGATTTAATTCAAATACTTGTAAATAATCTTTTTCTACATTTAGTTCATCTATCAAATTCCACAACAGTATATTTATTTCTAAAGGTATTTCTTCTTCTACTTTTCTAGTCATGTATCTATTTTCTGTTTTAAACATGTTTCTTTTCTCCTATTATTTTTCTACGGGGTTTCGGGGTTTTAACCTAAATTACTATTAGATCTTTTGGAACATAGAAAAAGTCTTAGTCTATTTTGTTAAACTAAGACTTTCTACATCATGCAATTTTCTTTAAAACTAAAGTATGTATCGTTATCTCCTATTATTATATGATCTACTAATTCTATTCCAAGTATTTCGCCACACTCTTTCAATCTATTAGTAATATTTTCATCTTCTTTACTGCATTTTAGATTTCCTGATGGATGATTGTGAAAACAGATTATTTTTGAAGCATTGCTTAACATAGCTACTTTAAAAACTTCTCTTGGATGTACTATCACTGAATTTACACTACCAATTGAAACTACAGAAATATTTACAGGTTGTTTTTTTGTATCTAAACATGCTACTACAAACTTTTCTCTATCACTATCTATCAAAAAGTTTTTATTAGCTTGTAAGCATCGTAAGGACTACTTATTGTTCTAGTTTCATATAGAACACTACTTTCTTTTACTAATTTCAACGAAACTATGCCAACTCTTTTTACAGGTATTTTCTTTTTATCCATTGTAATCACATCCTTGTACTAATCTATTTTTTCAATTATATCTTTTAATTCTTTTTTACAAATAACAACTATTGAAAAATCACTTGAACACAAAAATAGAACTGAAATGTAATCAGTTCCTTCTATCTCATCTATGTATTCAGGTACTACTCGTTTTAGTTGATGTTGCTTCAATTCTTCTAAGCCAAATTTATCTGCTACAGCTACGTATCCACCTAAGTCTTCTGTTGTTCTTTCTGTACCGTAGTTTTCATCTAGTATTTCTATGGTAGTTTCTATTGCAGATAGTACTTCTGTTGGTAGTTCATTTACTAAACTTAAATCTTGTTTTTTCCAAATGCTTATTATCATTGTATTTTCCTCCTTACTTTGAAAACAAAATAAGCTAGATGAGTATTTTATCTCATCTAGCCTTATCATGGTTATAATATATATTTGAAATTACTTCTTATTACAACTTATTTTTAATATCTTCGTTTAAATCTTTCTCTTTATTAAGTTTATCCAATATTAAATATCCCCAAAAAGATACTATTCCTGATAAAAATATTACACTTAATGTAACTTCATTAACGTAGCTCATATATGCATCGCTAACTCCTACACCTGATAACATTCCAGAAAAAACGTATCCGATAATAATTGTTATGATACTTCCAATTAAATATTTCATAATATATTTCCTCCTTCTCTTATCTGTAGCACATAAGTGGATTTTGTGGTCCTATAGACTCAACTTTAGAAGAAAAACTTATTCCTGCACTTGCTGGAAATGAAACACTTGGACTTATAGATAGTGTTGAGTGTCCATACTTAACTCCAACTCCGACTTGCTTTATATCTTCATTTTTTCTATGTAAATAAACTTTTCCTTGTCCCGATTTAGCATAAGTTAATCCGTTATTTCCTAAAACTTTAAATTTAAAAGATGCGCCTGTATTTCCTACTCCATCTATAGATGCATATATCTTTTTACTAGAGCTAACTCCTGAACTATTTAAAGGTTGATATGATACATTTAGATAAGAATTATTATGGAAATACATTTTTTCACCGTTAGATACAGCCATTAAGTCAGTTCCTCTAAAAAGTGGTGCTCCATTCCATTTAAATGAAAAATTTACTACAAGATTCGTAGCTTTATTAGTATTGTCATAATAAAAACTATCTTTACTTCTAGTTACAGTACAAGTAGCACTTGCTCTTATCATTTGTTCTTCTGAACCATCAAAATTTCTAATTATGTTTATTTGTTCATTATCATATCCTAATCCTGATAAAAATTCATTAGATAATTCATTTAACTCATCTATGTTTTCACTAAATGCTTCTTTGTATTCTCTTATTTGCTTTATGTCTTGGTTTGAATATCCTATTTCCCTTAACTTAGATTCACTTTTTTTATTTAACTCTTTTAATTTAAGATACTCATTTATTGTTTCTGTTTCCTCACTATCATGTAAAATTTGTATATTTTCGTTTTTTACATCAATATTATTCTACATAGCATTTACATTATTTAACACAGGTGTTGTAACTGATACTCCTACTAACGCTAACGCTATACTCTTACTTACTCTTTTTTTAATACTCAAATTTAATCTCCTCCTTGGTAACTGGCTAGCATAGATTTTTATCCTTAGCCCCTTTAGTTTTCCGTCCCTCAATTTCTCAAGGTTTGGCTTTTTCAATTTGTTAAATTAATTATATTTAGAATATTATGGAAATAAAAGTCTTTAATTATAATAATCCTTGTGATATTATTGTCATATATGAGTTTTAACTAAAAATATCTATACCAATCACTAATTGTTATTCCAGTCTTATAATCTCTTTCATCTTAATAAATTAGACGCTATTCAATTTCTATGAACTTATTTACCCTTAGCTCTTCAATACTTTACTTAACTTTATGTATGTCTATTGATTTTAACTGTAAATTATACGAAACAAAGAAAGTAACTACATCTTCATCTATATAATCAATTTATTGTAATATATCTAGCAACTTATTTTGATTCTTTATTAAGTATTCTTGTAGTTCGTCATCCTTTAAGTTAGTTATTTTGATTTCAACGTACTTCTTAGTAGCCTCATCTATCTCATTGTATTTCTCTACTAGCATTTGTGGCTCTGTGAAAAATATCTTGTTTAGTATCTCTAAATTTTGATTTATCATCTTAGTTCTCCTCGCATTCTATTAGATTCTTTAGTTCTTTCTTACAAACAACTACTATTGAAAAGTCATTTGAACACAAAAATAGAGTTAAAATGTATTCAGCTCCTTCTATTTCATCTATGTATTCAGGTATTATTCCTTTTAGTTTATCTTGTTTTAGTTCCTCTATTCCATCTTTATCTACTACAGCTACGTATCCACCTAAGTCTTCTGATGTTCTTTCTGTACCATAGTTTTCATCTAGTATTTCTATGGTATCTTCTATTGTAAACAGTACTTCTATTGGTAGCTCCTTTACTAAGTCTAGGTCTTGTTTTTTCCAAATGTTTATTATAATTATTCTTCCTTCTTATTTTGGAAAACAAAATAAGCTAGATGAAGTATCTTTACCTAATCTAGCTTTGTCATAGTTATAATATATATTTGAAATAAGTTTCTAATTCGATTTATATTTCTAAAATTTTATTTTATAGAAATACTCTAAATATTCTTTTACATCATTTTTGATACAAAAACTTCTTATTTTTATTAATTCTTCATGACTAACTTTGTCTAACTTATCTTTATATATAAATAATAAAATTATACATAGTTTTTTATAAAACTTAATATATTCATCTATAACTTTACTATTAACTGGAATTTCCTTATAAAAGTTGTTTACTGATATAGATAAACTTAAAAATTCTTCTTGAGTAGAATGTATATATCCACAATAATTTTTATATCTATTAAGAATATAATCTAATGATTTTATATATACATCACATTCATCATATCCTTTATATTTTTTTATATTTTTAAACTTATCTTCTATTCTAAGTCTTGAAAAATTAGAATCTTCTTCACTAACATCTTTATATATTTTTATAAAGTTATCTATAGTATTCCTCGACAAATTCTTTATATTCTTCTTACTTATTATAGGATATGTTGATAATACTTCTATTGTATTAGATACTATTTCCCATAGAAATTTATTATCTTTATTACTATCTACAAGTAATGACAAATGTATAAAATTATATGCTACTTCATGTAGTTTTTGTAGACTTTTCCTGCTATCTATATGTTCAATCAATTGTTTATGTTTATCACTTATCTCCTCAATGCAGTTTTCATAATCTTTTTTCATATAAAATTATAGCTCCCTTATATAGTCTATATATGTGAACTTATTATCATCTTTTAACATTCTATTTATTACCATATTAAGTCTATTTGCATATTTCTCATAATTAGGTCTATTTTCTATTTTAGAAACTTCTCTTACTGTATGTGCTAATATCAAACTTCTATTTTTTATAGCATATTTTTTTAGCTTAAATTTAAAAACAGCTTCATAAAATTCAGCTAAATCTGCATTTTTTCTAAATATATTTTTATTATTACAAATAAAACAAATCATAGAAACTATTATTGAATAATATTCAATTTCTAATGATTTATATCTGCTATCTTCTAGATTATATTTAGTATCTATCTTTAATAATTTTTCTTTTGATATATCAAATCTTTCACTCAAAATCTTCACCTCATATTCTTTCTTTTACTTTTTTAATAAACTCCTCACTTAAATTTATTATATCATTTCTATGAGTAGTTAGGTTTGAGTCACCCTTTAATTTTCTCAGATTCTCAACTGTAAAATCATATAATAAAACTTTCTCTTCTATAAATTCTGGAATTTTATATGAATGTCTTAATTTATTACTAAAAACACTGTATTCATAATCTTCCTTTATTTTCTCCATTATTTGCTGATGGTGCGCGGAACCACCTACCAATGTAAATATTATTCCTAGATTATATATTTTATGCAAAGAGTTATTTAGTTTCTCTATTGTTTGATTAAATAATTCTATCCCTATAGTTGATAAATAATCTGGTTTTACAGGTGTTATATAGTAATCTGTTGCATAAAATGCTATATTAAGATAATGACCTTTAGTTGGAGGACAATCTATAAATATAAAATCATATTCATCTCTTAAATGATTGTCTTCTATGAATGATCTTAAATTATATAAAGTATCCTCTCCATTATTTATTGCTATTAAGTCAAAACTACCAGGTATTATATGTAAATTTTCAGTAATCTCCTTTATTAAATTACTCTTATCTATTACGATTTCCTCTTTTGCACTAGGCTTTTTTACTTCAAATATACAACTTATATCCTTTTTACCATAAATCGTGTTAAAATATTCTTTTTCATCTATTAATATAGATGTTAGATTAAATTGTGGATCCATATCTATTAATAAAATTTTATAATTAAATTGTGGGTCTTTTGCCAAAGTATATGCTAAGTTTGCACATAAAGTGGACTTAGCAACTCCACCTTTCATATTCATAAATGAAATTACATTTTTTTTTGTCATGTTTATTCCCCTTTGCTCGTATTTATATCAATAATTTTAACATATTAGATTTTCTTTTCCAATTTAATTTAAATTAATATAATCTGTTGTGCTAGTTAAAATTATTTTCCAAATAAAGTAAATAGTTTTTTTTAAAAAACACTATCCAATAAAGATTAGTATTTGTAAATATTAACCAAATACTAATCTTTTTATCTTAGCCATAGAATCATCATTTCTCATCAATTTATTTATTAGAAATGAAATATTATGAGCCAAAACTTTTATTGAGGTTCTAGTTATAAATCCTAGCATTGATTTACTTTTAACCTTGTTTAAATTTAATTGTTCTGTTAATTGAGAGAAACTAGTTTCTATCCTTCTTCTAACTTTAAATAATAGTTGTCTTACTTCTTTTGGATAGTTATCTCTACTGTTTTCTCTTTTTAAGAATAGTAAATCTATATCTCTTTCATTTTTTAATTCAGGCGTTAGCCTTTTGTTAATATATCCTTTATCTCCGATTATAGAGATAGATCTATATTTATCGCATAAATCCCATACCGCATTTCTATCATCTATGTTTGCTGGAGTTATAACATAATCAGTTAAAAATCCATCTACAGTAGTAAGTGCATGAAATTTAAATCCGAAATAAGTTTCTTTTTTAGAAGCGCATATTCCATAGGAGGCTTCGCCTTTGAAACATTTACTAAAATGAGCTCTTCCAAACTCACATACAGGAATAGGCATACTATCTATAACTCTTATATTGTTAGAGTAAAGTTGCATAAATTCAGATATATATCCTCTTATTTTAGATATTACTAAATGTAAATTTCTTTTAGTTCTATTAAATCTAGTTCTATCTCCTAATCTTGGAAATAGTTCTTTATATTCTCTTTTTAATAAACTAAAAAATGATTTCTCTGAGTCAATAGTTAAAAGTTCTCCAACTATACTAATAGTAATTATCTCACTATCTGAAAGTTTGCTATCCTTAATATTACGTCTATTCCTTATACCAATAGGTATAATTTCTTTGTATATATCATCTATAATTACAAAAATATTTGTAAACAAATCTGTTAAATTTTCTAACTCCTGGATATAATAATTATTAAGCTCCAACATCATATAGTAAACCTCCTTTAAATTAGTATTGATAATCTTAGGTTGCTATATTTGTTGGAGTTTTATTATTGAAAAAATTAACTAGCACAACGAGTTAATTAAA
>JABLTS010113858.1_pt1 | contig 10280 bp, 6 predicted proteins | sample 7160081 | NCBI WGS metagenome assembly JABLTS01 (sample SAMN14651231, study PRJNA627086) | human gut metagenome | isolation source: feces | host: Homo sapiens
ATGGAAGGTCTCCTGCAGGAATCAGGAACGGAAGCATACCCCAGTTGATCAGATTGGAGCGATAACGTTTGGTTGCATATTCATTGGCAATATTTGCCCATCCACCAAGAACTTTCTGGCATGATGCAGCCTGCTCACGTGCAGAACCATCTCCAGGTTTTACCGCAAAGATCGTACTTCCGATGCCGATATTCTCCTTGCTGACATCAGAAAAATGTGCCCTGATCGCATCCATAACCGGTTTCAGTTCCGGAACCGCTTCTGCCGGGCACTCACCTGCTTCAAGAGCTTTCTCTGCCTTCTGAATTTCCTTTGCACGTCCAACATAAGCCGGATCTTTACGGGAAAGAGTAAACTCAGCCAGTCCAAGTGGATTGGAACGGAAAGAAGAAGTTTCTCCGGACGGAATCAGTTCATCTGTCGTAGTAACCGGATCATGAATCTCAGATACCACTTTAAGCACCAGATTCTCTGCCAGTGCCGGCATCTCCGGCCAGTCTTTAATATTCGGGCCAAACTGGATTTCTACGCTTGGATCTGCAACACCCTTGCTGTCAAAGATTCGATTCTCATAAATAGTTTTATCAAAGAAGTATTTCTGATGTCTGTAATTTCCGGTAAATTCTTCCGCGGATGTCAGGAAACCTTTGTTTGCTGCTGTTGCTGCGATAGATCTTGCATCCATAAGTGCAACAGAAGAAATCTGTCCATTCTGGACCTTGGAGCCTTCACGATTCGGGAAGTTTCTGGTGGTATGACGGATGCTGAACGCATTGTTTGCAGGTGTATCTCCTGCACCAAAACATGGTCCGCAGAATGCAGTCTTAACAACCGCACCTGTTTCAAGAAGATCTGCCAGGACTCCATTTCTTGCAAGTTCCATATAGATCGGAGTACTTGCCGGATAAACACTGAGTGTAAATGCATCAGCTCCAATGCTTGCACCACGAAGGATATCTGCTGCTGCGCAGATATTTTCACATCCACCGCCCGCGCATCCTGCAATGATTCCCTGATCCACATAAAGCTGTCCGTCGATCACTTTGTCTTTCAGTGTATAAGGTACTTTACCATCCAGGCTGATCTGCGCTTTTTTCTCAACATCATCCAGAATATCATAAAGATTTGCTTTTAATTCATCAATGGTATATGTGTTGCTCGGATGGAATGGCATGGCGATCATAGGTTTGATCTCACTTAAATCAACTTCTACACATCCATCATAGTAAGCTACCTTACCTGGTTTCAGTTCTTTATAATCTTCTTTTCTGCCATGGATCTCATAGAACTCTTCAATCGTCTCATCGGTCTGCCAGATAGAGGAAAGACAAGTAGTCTCCGTCGTCATGACATCGATACCGATACGGAAATCTGCACTCAGACCGGCTACTCCAGGTCCTACAAATTCCATAACTTTATTCTTCACATAGCCGTTGGCAAATACTTTACCGATAATTGCCAGTGCAACGTCCTGTGGTCCTACACCCGGACGCGGTTCCCCTTTCAGATAGATTGCTACAACACCCGGCATATTAATATCATAGGTCTGGGAAAGAAGCTGTTTAACAAGCTCTCCACCACCCTCACCCATTGCCATGGTGCCAAGTGCACCATAACGAGTATGACTGTCGGAACCAAGGATCATCTTACCGCCACCGGCAAGCATTTCACGTGCGAACTGATGGATGACTGCCTGATGAGGTGGTACATAAACTCCACCGTATTTCTTGGCACAGGTAAGTCCAAACATATGATCATCTTCGTTGATCGTTCCACCTACTGCACAAAGAGAATTGTGGCAGTTGGTCAGTACATATGGAATCGGGAATTTCTCAAGTCCTGAAGCACGTGCTGTCTGAATAATACCTACAAATGTAATATCATGAGATGTCAGCTTGTCAAATTTAATCTGCAGTTTCTGCATATTTCCGGAAGTATTGTGTGCTTCCAGGATACCATAAGCCATTGTATTTCTGGCTGCTTCTTCTCTGGAAACTGGCTGTGTCATGTTCTCTTCTTCTACGATATCACGGCCATTTACCAGATAAATACCACTGTCATAAAGCTTCATTGTAACTCCTCCATTCATAAAAATCACGCATCTACCGCTCTGCGATTTATGCCATGAATAATGGCAAAACATCTCGCGGGATACTACCTGCGAACAGTAATACTATTATACTTTATCTCGCTAAAATCTGCAATAAATTTTCTTTACTTCTCTATAAAGAATAGCTATACTTAAAGTATTGTTTTTGCTGATTCAGTATAAAATCACTTCTTACAGGAGGTACAGCATTATGTTTCGTTTATGGGGAAAAATGTGGAAAGACAACCACATGCTAAAAGATCTGGTCATTGATGATGACTCGGAAGATACAAGAACACACAAAATTTTTCATGCCCTGCAGGAAATCTGCTATGATTTTGACCTGGAGAACCCAATTTGGCTGGAAAGTAATATTTCTGATTTCAAACGCCATTCAAAGACCAGATTTCGCCAGGACAGTTTTATTGAACATATCGAGTTTGATTATCTTGAAATCCAGGTGATCGAAGAAGATTAAAAAAATCTGCCGAAGTTCAGGCATCTCCTGTCCCCGGCAGATTTTTTATTGTGAAGTAATGATTCTATTTTATTTACATATCTACTCTTATATGATCCACTTACTAACTCGCGGAATCTTTTTAATGATCATAACTGCAGCAAGACTTAGTACAAAAATCATTGTGATCAGAACCGGAATCGCAATTGCAGTATTACTTATCACCATACTGTCAATTCCTATTCTGTGAAGAATATCTCTGATAAGCGCATGGATCAGATAGATTCCAAAAGTGCAGCTTCCCAGATAGCAGATCCTCTTTTCCTGTTTTTCATTCCATTTGATCTTGGATACATGGTTTTTGAAAAACAGAAAAAACGAACTTCCCCAGAAAAATCCTGCCAGTGTGTAGTTCTCATAAAATGACTGTATTGGTTTTCCTGATTTCTGTGAGCTGATGTAACACAAGCCGATCGCTGCCAAAATCAATATTACCCCCAGTACATAAACCAGATATTCCAGTTTCTTTGATACCTCATAATGAGACAGATAATGCCCCAGTATAAAATATCCTATGTAACCGGTAACCATTTCCGGCTGCACGGTCTGCAGAATATCCATGATATGATCCTTCCATGGAAGTGGAAAATAATTTATTGTATATGGCAGGATCTGAAACACCAGAAACAGTACGATCATATACTCTTCCCACTGTTTTCCCCTGGCACTGTTTACAATTTCCCATAGCATCGGTGTGATGATCAGAAGTCCGATCAGCATTGGAAGATACCAGAGATGGAAATAAGATTTACTGATATATACCATAAATTTGACCAGGGCTGCTTTGCTGCCCTTCGCCAGCGTTCCATTTGTAATAATCCTGTATACTGCGTAAAACATCTGCCAGAAAATATATGCTGCAGCTATCGGCAGAATATTTCTTTTCCACAAACGTCTGAGATTCCATGTCCGCTTACTGTCAAGATACAGACATCCACTGATCATAATAAAAGATGCTACTGCAAACCGGTTGATCCCGTGATAAAAGTTTGAAACCGCCCATACAGACGAATCCAGTGGCATATCACGAAAATGCTGTGAGCCTGCATGAATGCCAATAACTCCAATACACGCCATGACACGAAGCAGCTCAATCCATATAACTCTTTTTTTATTCATATCGTTTTTACAAAAGGTCTGATACTTCCGGCCTTTTTCTCTCCTACGTAATCTCTTTTGGTTACTTTCGATTTCCACAGTGACCACTTTTTACATCGAAAGTATAACAAATCCTTCCCGACTCTACAAGAAATATCCTGGTTATTCCATAAACTCCCGGATGATTTCTCTCATGATTTCTTCCTCCTCCGGACTCAGCATCTTGCTGAAATGACTTCCTGTCGCCGCAGTCTGTCGGATACTTGCAGCAATCCGCTCCACCATTTCCTCTTTGAATACCGGATCTGTTTTCTGTACTGCCTGCACCGGTTCGTATTTACGGGCGGCCGGTGGGTTTTCTTTGCAGGAACGCGCCTGCAGAATATAATCCGCAAGTGAATTCATAACCAGTTCTTCTTTGAAGCTAAAATCCAGAGCCTGCCTGAGGACAAGAAGAACAATTGGCACGGCAGTCCCTATATACAGATAGCTCATCGGAAGTCCTCTGCTGTCACGGATTCTGGATATAAAAAAAAGCGACATTCCCAGACATACAGTAGATAGCAGTGATGGAATCCATACCAGGAAATTCATCCGATTCAGGAGTTTATCTCGTGTCTTCCACAGATTCAGCCATTTTTCTCTCAGGTTTGTTGTCGCTTTTGTCTTTCGCAGGGTTCTTCTGTAAGTAAGGTGTACTGCCAGCATCCCTATCGCTCCAGCTGTTCCAAGAACAGTCATCAGATAGAGCAGGATCTGCAGGTCCATGATTCGTTCCAGCATAAGTCCCTCCTTGAATACAATATTTACCGTTAAGCCTATTCTACACCTGCCCCGTCCTATATGAAACAAAAATCGTTCGTCAAATTCTCGCAAAACTCCCCTCTTAACTGACAAAAATTTACGCAGGTAATACCTTTCCGGCTCACCTGCGTAAAAATTTTCTTTTTTAAATTATCCGTTACATTTCTTCCAGTGCTTTTACGACTTCTTCAAATTTCATAAAATGAGAAGCTTTTACAAGAATCGTATCACCTTTCTGTACATAATCATTCAGATGCTCCAGAAGGGATTCTCTTGTTTTTTCATAATATACAGGGAAATCCGGATTCGCTTTGCGCGCCGCTTCTGCTATATGAACAGCCAGATCTCCTACACATACACCTGCATCAATTCCACATGTTGCTGCATGTATGCCTACACCCTCGTGAAGTGCAGCTTCATCTTCACCAAGTTCTCCCATGTCCCCAAGGATCGCCACCCTGCGGCCTTCCCCATCATGAAGCACATCCAGAGATGCCTTCATGGACATCGGATTCGCATTGTAGCAGTCATCTACGACCAGGAACTTATCTGTCTCGATCATTTTGAAACGTCCTCGAATCGTCTCAAGACTTTCAATACCTCTCCTGATCTCTTCGATCGTCAGACCATAAATTCGTCCTACAGCCGCAGCTGCCAGGGCATTGTAGACCATATGTATTCCCGGAGTCGGAACGAGTACGTCAAAAGCATCCTCTCCCAGATGGATACGGCAGGCAACCCCTTTCAGGCCCTTACTTTCAATCTGATCGGCATACACATCACGTTCACTGTTCAAGCCAAAAAATACTGGCTTCACACCATTGTACTCACGGACCGTAATAAGTTTATCATCGTCACCATTCAGAACGATATGTCCATTCGTCTTCATAGACTGGAATATCTCTGTCTTTGCTTTCAAGACTCCGTCTCTGTCTCCCAGATTCTCCAGATGACAGGTACCGATGTTTGTGATCACACAGGTGTCCGGTTTTGCAATCTTTGTCAGCCGGGCCATCTCGCCAAAATCACTGATTCCCATTTCCAGAACTGCAATCTGATCTTCATCACGAAGTCTGAATACTGTAAGAGGAAGTCCGAGCTCATTATTAAAGTTTCCCTGTGTTTTCAGAGTGCGGTACTTTTCTTTCAGGACGGATGCGATCACTTCTTTGGTGCTGGTCTTTCCAACGCTTCCCGTAATACCTACAACCGGAATCTGCAGCTGTTCCAGATAAAACTCTGCGATATCTTTAACTGCCTGAAGAGAAGCTTCTACCTGAATATATGCATAATCAGCCTCCGGCAGTTCTCGCTCGGAAAGTGTTGCAAGTGCTCCCTTCATCATCACATCCGGAATAAAACGGTGTGCATCGACTCTCTCTCCCACGATTGGCACAAACAGACAGTCTTTCTCAATCTTGCGGCTATCTGTAGTAATTGCAGAAATCTCCTGATCCAGCAGAGCATTGTCGCCATGCCAGATGCCATTACATACTTTTGTAAGATTTCTCAAAGTAAGATTTTTCATTCTGATTTCCTCTCCTGATATGTTACCTCAATTCAGGTACATATTCGTCTGTTAAGCATACTTTTTCTGAGACACTTTGATCAGTTCTTCACACAGTGTCGGATAATCCATACCCAGAACCGCTGCTTCCTGCGGGATCAGGCTAGTCGGTGTCATTCCCGGAAGCGTATTTGCCTCCAGACAGTAGATTTTTTCATCTTTTGTCACAATGAAATCCAGACGGGCATAGCTCTCCATCTCCAGTGCATGATAACCATCCACGGCTGCTTCCTGAAGACGTTTTGTCAGTTCTTCTGAAATCGGCGCCGGACAGGTTTCTTTTACTGCACCTGGTTTGTATTTATTTTCATAATCATAGAAGCCCTGTACCGGAACGATCTGAACGACCGGATATGCCTTACCGTCCACAACAGCAACTGTGTATTCAACACCTTCTACAAATTCCTCTACAACTACTTCGTTTTCATAAGTGAATGCACCATCCAGTGCTTTCGTGTAGTCTTCCTGGTTATCAACAATATAGACACCTATACTGGAGCCACCGCAGCATGTTTTGACAACAACCGGAAAATCCATTCCCAGCTCCTGTGGAGTTTCCACACGGTCCTTTTTCTTCATGGCCTTACCTGCCGGAGTCGGAACACCTCTCATCTGGAACATTGCCTTGGTCACACCTTTATCCATTGCCATGGCACTGCTCAGATATCCGGTTCCGGTATATGGAATACCCATCAGATCAAATGCTCCCTGCAGTTTACCGTCCTCCCCGTTGGCTCCATGAAGTCCCAGGAAAACAAAATCTGCTTTTTTACAAAGATCGATGACATTCGGTCCAAAGAAATTTTTTCTTGTTTTTTTCAGTTCAGCCATCTGCAGATTAAATCCTCTGATATAAGCTGCTGCTTTTTCCACATCATATTCTGCCGGGAACGGATCTTCCCAGTCTACCTCTTCCTGACCACAGAAAACATCTACCAGAATTGCCTGATGTCCTTTCTGTCTCAATGCTCCGCAGATTCCTGTTCCAGATACGATTGAAACATCCCTTTCTGTGCTGGTTCCACCTGCTAATACAACAATTTTCATTTTCTCATCATCCTCACATAATATTCTAACTCATCCACTTGTGAGCAAGCTCACATGGCTTCAGATCTTTTCTCCCTGGTATCAGTATATAACTACCGGCAATCCAGAATCTACATTCTGATAAATTGTCTGCGCCTGCTCTTCCGGCAGCACTATACAGCCTTCTGTACTCATCCAGCTGTCTGAGGAGCCAAAATCCACACTCTCCTCTGAGCTTCCAAAATCGCCAGAATCCCCAGTTTCATCTGACACATCCGTTCCTGTAATGACCAGACCGGAATCTCCATAAATGCCAAGTTTGTCTGTAAAAGGCATCCAGAAATCTACAGAAGCAGCCTCCTGCTTGTCACCCAGTCTGTAAACACCTGTCGGCGTACTGCTGCTTGCCGCAAAACCAGTATCCACAATCGGGGATCCATTCTGATATAATACCATTCTTTGACGGGTAAGGTCAATTTCTATATAGGAATATCCGATATCATTTGTATTACGGCTCTGCGCTTCCTGTTCATAAACAGGTTCCCGTACTTCTGTCTTTTTGTCCATGATATCCTGATATAATGCATCTGTTTCTTTTTCCTGGTCGATCACCCAGCCATAATTTCCACCGGATACCGTAATTTCCTGATTGTCATAAGTAGAAAAAGTTCGTTCTGTGCCTACAGTGTCATACTTCTTCGCAAGCTCCGAAATATAATCTGCAATAACCGCCTTATCCAGCACCAGATCATCATTTTTGTCCTTTGTCAGCCAGTTTTTGATCACAGACCGATCTACTGTTTCCTTGCGGTCGCTGAAATCATACGTAACCACAACATCCGTAAGTTCATTCATCTGCTGGCAGTCTTTTGTCAGATCATCTGTATACACGGTCGGATTTATGTAACATCCGTCTTCTTCCAGATTTGCAACTGTCCTGCCGGTAGTAACAGCATTTTTGATGTCCTCCATCAGTTTATCACGGTCTATTTTTGTTCCTTCAATTTCCGGAACAACTTCAAATCCATCATCGATTTCCTTTATATACGCATCCACCGGCTCTACATTGTCCTGCATACATTTCAAACTGGCAGTTTTCTGTTCAAACAGGCTTTCATCATAAGACACAGAAGAAGGCAGCTCATAAGTCATTTGCTGGCTGAATGCTAAAAACCAGCTAAAACGATTCTGTTTGTGAAGCAATTTATTTACACTGCCGTCAGATGTATATTTCAATTGAATTTCATCCGCTGTGATTGCTTCCTGTCCGTTTCCTCTGGTCTGTACTGCCAGTGCATATACCCCTGTCTTCTGTTCCAGCAGGTTCTCTGCTTCCTTCTCTGTCATATAAGAACAGTTAAAACCATTCACCTGTGAGCCGGGAAGAAAATGCTCGGTAAAATAATAAACTCCAAAAAAGTAGGCGCCTGCGGTAAGCAGGAGCAGTACAATAATAAAACCGATCAGTAGTTTTCTTCCTTTGTCCATACTCTTGTTATTTTCCGCCATGGCGCCTCCTTAACATTCGGAAATATGAAATTTTATTCAGCCAGTAATTTCTCTACACTGGCAAGTTTAACGCAAACGACAAATACCTGTGCCGCTTTTTCAAGCTCTTCAATCGGTGGGAAAGATGGTGCAATACGGATATTGCTGTCTTTCGGATCCTTTCCATATGGATAGGTAGCTCCTGCTCCAGTCATAACAACGCCGGCTTCTTTTGCCATTGCTACGATCTTTTTTGCACATCCGTCCAGGGATTCGAAGGAAATAAAATATCCACCCTTTGGTGTTGTCCATTCTCCGATTCCAAGTCCGCCAAGTTCCTTCTCAAGGGTAGCCTCTACCATTTCAAACTTTGGACGAAGGATTGCTGCATGTTTTCTCATATGTGCATGAACACCTTCAAGATCCTTGAAGAATTTTACATGACGAAGCTGATTCAGTTTATCATGTCCGATTGTCTGTACGGTAATGTATTTGCGGATATCATCCAGGTTTGCCTTAGATGCTGCCAGAGCTGCGATACCAGAACCCGGGAAGCTGATCTTGGATGTAGATGTAAATTTATAAACCATATCCGGATTTCCGGCTTTTGCGCATTCATCCAAAATTTCAAGAAGGAAATCCTGGTCTTTTTCGTCATCATAAAGATGATGTACACTGTAAGCATTATCCCAGTAAATACGGAAATCCGGTGCTGCCGGTTTCAGATTTGCAAAACGCTTAACGGTCTCTTCGGAATATGTGTATCCCTGCGGGTTGGAATATTTCGGTACACACCAGATACCTTTGATCGCCGGATCTTCACTTACCAGTTTTTCTACAATATCCATATCCGGTCCTTCCGGTGACATCGGAACATTGATCATTTCGATTCCGAAGAACTCTGTGATCTTAAAGTGACGATCATATCCTGGAACCGGACAGAGGAATTTTACTTTATCCAGCTTGCACCATGGAGTGTTTCCCATAACACCGTGGGTCATGGAACGTGATACAGTATCAAACATAACATTCAGGCTGGAGTTTCCATAAATAATAATGTGTTCCGGATCAACCTCAGAAATTTCTCCGAGAAGACGTTTGGCTTCCGGAATACCATCCATTACACCATAGTTACGACAGTCAACGCCTGTCTCACATCTCAGGTCTGTGCTGCTTGACAGAACATCCATCATATCCATGGAAATATTCAGCTGATCAACTGACGGCTTACCACGTGACATATCAAGGGCCAGTCCCTGTGCCTTAATTTCTGCATACTGCTGATCCAGCTCTTTCTTGAGAGCCTGAAGCTGTTCTTTACTCATCTCACTGTATTTCTGCATATTCGTCCTCCTCGTGCCGCTTCCAGAATCCTGTCCCGGCAAAAATTCTTTCATCTTAAATAGCTTTTTGATCTTAAATTATTATCTCGTATATTTTAGTATTGTAAAGTACTGCTTGTCAAGCCCCGCCACCTCTCTATTTGTAAAAAATTTTTTCAAATCAAAGTGATAAAGTGCGAATTTGAACGAATTTCCGCAAAATGTATCGTCTGTATACCCGAAACTACATAGTTTTACTTGCGGAATCGTCACGATTCACCTATACTGATGAGATAGAGATATTTTACTATATAAATAAGACTATAAGAAAGGTTATCATATATATGTGGATTGCAAATGTCTGGAATG
>JABLTS010109308.1_pt1 | contig 10235 bp, 10 predicted proteins | sample 7160081 | NCBI WGS metagenome assembly JABLTS01 (sample SAMN14651231, study PRJNA627086) | human gut metagenome | isolation source: feces | host: Homo sapiens
GTAAATAACCCATCAATGCTAATAGCAGATGAACCAACAGGAAACTTAGACCCAGACACAGCATGGGACATAATGAATTTATTAAACGAAATAAACATGAGAGGAACAACAGTAGTTGTTGCAACACATGCAAAAGACATAGTTGACAAAATGAAAAAAAGAGTAATACACATAGAAAAAGGCACTATAGTAAGAGATGATAAAAAAGGTGGTTATGATTGTGAAATATAATATATTTGGATATTTAATAGGGGAAGGATTCGGAAACGTATTCAAAAACAAAAAATCAACTGGAGCATCATTAATGATAATGTGTGCAACAATGATAATATTTGGAATATTCCTAATTTTAGGAGAAAATATAAATCATTTTGTAGACCAAGTAAAATCAGAACAAGGATTTCAAGTATTCTTAAATACAGATGCAACAGAAGAAGAAATAGTAGAAACTGGAGAAAAAATAAGAGCATTAAACGGAGTAAATACAGCAGAACGTAAAACAAAAGAAGATGCACTAAACATTATGAAAGAAAGACTAAAAGACAAAGACAATGTACTAGATGGATTTAATGTAAAAATATTTTCAGAATCGTATGTAGTAACATTAACAGACTTAAATAAAAGCAAAGAAGTACAAAATGAAATATGGGATTTAGGAAATATTAAGAAAATAACAAGTAGTGATGAAACAGTAACAACATTAATAAATCTAGCAAATGGAATTAGAATTGTAACAGGAGTAATATTACTATTATTAATTTTTATATCAATATTCATAATTTCAAATACAATAAAATTAACAGTCCATGCAAGAAGAAAAGAAATATCAATAATGAAATATGTTGTATCAACAAATAACTACATAAGATGGCCATTTATTGTAGCAGGTATGATAATAGGAGTAATTGCAAGTTTAATTTCTATAATACTAGTAGGTGGAGCATATAGTATTTTAGCTCAAGAAGCAGTAAATATAAAATTTATGCAAATGATGAACATGAACTTAGTGAGCTTTAAAGATATGCTTTCATCAATAATAGTTGTATATATGTTATTAGGTATAGGTATAGGAGCTTTAGGAAGTGTAATCTCAATGAGAAAATATTTAAAAGTATAAGGAGTAAACATGCGTAAAAATTTATGTATTGTTTTAATCTTACTTATTTGCTTTACAACAACATTTACATACATAGTAAAAGGAACAGATGAGGATGAAAATTCAAATACAACTACATCATCTACAGATTTACAAACACAAAAAGAATTATTACAAAAGCAATTAGATGAGGCAAATGCAAATTTATCAGAAATAGAAACAGACATATCTGATAATTTACAACAAATTCAAAAATTAGATGAAAGAATTTCAAAATCAGAAAGCGAATTAGAAGAACAAGAAAGTAAGATTACAGAACTAAAAAATTCTATAAATGAAGTAGAAACAAAATTAAATGTAGTAACAGAAAAATACGAAAATCAAAAAGAATTGTTTGAAGAAAGAATGGTAGCAATGTACGAGGCAGGAGAAACCCAATATTTGGACTTATTGCTAAAATCAAACAGTATATCAGATTTTCTATCAAGCTATTATGTAATATCAGAAATAGCACAATATGATAGTGAATTACTTCAAGATATAGAAGAAAAAAGAAAAACAATAGATATAGAAAAACAAAAATTAGAAAATCAAAAAAACGAATTAGCAGTAATTGTAGAAAGTCAAACAAAAACAACAAGAACTTTGCAAAATACAAAAAAATTAAGAGAAAGCTTTTTAGAAAGACTTTCAGACCAAGAACAAGAAACACAACAACAAATAGATGAATATAACAAACAATATGAAGAAATAAACAGACAAATAATAGCCTTAGTAGCAAATGGAATAGACAGTAACTACATAGGTGGAACACTAGCTTGGCCGGTTCCGGGTTATACAAAAATAACATCAGAATATGCTATGAGGGTACACCCAATAACAGGAGTTTATAAATTACATACAGGTGTCGATATTTCAGCACCAATGGGAGCAAATTTTATATCAGCAAATGATGGTATAGTAGTAAAGGCAGAAATGAATTCAGCATATGGAAATATGGTAATAATAGACCACGGCGGAGGAATCTCAACATTATATGCACATGGCTCAGAAATTTTAGTTACAGTAGGTCAAAGTGTAAAAAGAGGAGATGCAATATTAAAAGTTGGTTCAACAGGCTATTCAACAGGACCACATGCACACTTTGAAGTAAGAATAAATGGTGTAACAACAAATCCACTTCCATATATAACAAATGGACTAGTTCCAGGAGAAGAAAACACAAGTAATCAAAATACGACAAACCAAAATACAACAAATTAAATTTAGGAGGAACATATGAAAAAAATATGTAAAAAAGTATTAGGAGCAACATTAATAGCAGTACTTTTAGCAAGTTTTAATATGTCTTTGGCGGTATCGCAAACAGATATCAATAACCAAAAAAGTCAACAACAAGAAAATAATAACAAAATAAAAGAAACAGAACAAAAAAAGGAAGAAGTCAAAGAAATAAAAGATGAAACCTTAAAAGAAGTTGAACAATTAAATAGTCAAATAACAGATTATCAAGGACAGATAACCTCATTAGATGCACAAATAAGTGATGCAAATGCTAAGATAAAAGAACAAGAAACAAAACTTGCTCAAGCAGAAAATGATTATCAAGAACAACAAGATACATTAGAAAAAAGAATAGTTGCAGTATATGAATCTGGAGAAACATCATATTTAGATGTATTATTAAGTTCTGAAGGACTAACAGATTTTATATCAAATTACTATTTAGTATCAGAAGTAACACAATATGATACAGAAATGTTACAAGAAATACAAAAACAAAAAGAAGAAATTGAAAATGCTAAAAAAGAAATAGAAAACAGTAAGAACGAATTAACAACAGCAAAAGCAAGCAAAGAAAGTGTTGCAGTTCAATTAAAAGATGCAAAAGCTCAAAAAGATGCAAAAGTTTCAGCATTATCTGCAGAAGAACAACAATTACAACAACAAATTGCAGAATTACAAAAAGATAATGAAGCAATAGATAAAGAAATAAGATCAATGCAAGCACAAATAGAAGCTGCAAGAAAAGCTGCAGAAGAAGCAAAGAAAAACAATAATAAATCTAATTCAAATTCAGGTTCAAACAGTGGAACAAGTTCAGCAGGTTTCATAAGACCAGTTAATAGTTATATAACAACAGGAATGTATTACTCATCAGGAAGTTACCATGGAGCAGTAGATTTTGGAGCAGGTGGAGTAAGTGGAATGCCAATATATGCAGTAGCTGATGGAGTGGTAATGAAAACAGCGGCTTTAACAACAAGTTATGGAAATTATATAATAATATATCATCCATCTAGCAACTTATTTACATTATATGCACATGGACAAGCTGGTTCAATAAGTGTCTCACAAGGACAAACAGTAAAACAAGGACAACAAATAATGAGAGTTGGAAGCACAGGAAATTCAACAGGACCACATTTACATTTTGAAGTAAGAACATACCCTGGTTACTATAGCAATAGAGTAAATCCTGCAAATTATTTACCATAATAAAAGCACAAAAATTATCATAATCAAAATTAAAAAGAATAAATTAAAAAAGAAAAGTAAAACCGAGCGGATGATAATCCGCTCAAAATAAATTTATGGCATATCAAAAGAAGGGAGGCTATATTAGCATTTGCTAATATAAACAAAAATGGACAAAGAAAGAAAAAATAAAATTTATAAAATTATAATGATTGTAGCAATAGCAGTATTTATAACATTTATGGTTACATCAATATCATTATATACGTACTTCGTGAACAACCCAATATCAATAACATCAAAAAGTTCATCAAGCAGTAAAGATATTGCAGGAACATTACAAAAATATAAAGAAATAATTGACAAATACTATTTAGGAGATGTAGATGAAGAAAAACTAAAAGAAGGAGCAATAAAAGGCTATATAGAAGGATTAGGAGACCCATATACTGAATATATTTCAGCAGATGAAATGGAAGATTACCTAAGTGACACAATGGGAAATTTCGTAGGAATAGGAATTTATATGGTTAAAAACACAGAAAAAGGAAAAATTCAAGTTTTAGCACCAATAAAAGGAAGTCCAGCAGAAAAAGCCGGAATACAAGCCGGAGACCTAATATTAACAGTAGATGGAGTAGATTATAGTGCAGATGAAATGACAATAGCATCTAATAAAATAAAAGGTGAAGAAGGAACAACAGTAACAATAGAAGTATTAAGAGGAACAGAAACATAAAAATACGAATTAAAAAGAGAAAAAGTAAAAGTAAATCAAGTTGAAGGAAAAGTACTTTCAAATAATATAGGTTACATTAATTTCACATCATTTGATGAAACAACAGCAGATGACTTCAAAGCAAAATTTGAAGAAATAAACAAACAAGGAATAAAATCATTAATTATAGACTTAAGAAACAATGGTGGTGGAATAGTAGACCAAGCATTACAAATAGCAGATTATGTAGCAGACAAAGACTCTGTATTACTATATGAAGTAGATAAAAACAATAAAGAAACAGTAAAAAAAGCAAAAACAGACCCAATTATAAATATGCCAATAATAATATTAACAAACGAAAATACAGCAAGTGCTTCAGAAATACTTGCAGGAGCATTAAAAGACTTAGGAAAAGCCAAAACAGTAGGAACAACAACTTATGGAAAAGGTGTAATACAACAAATATTAAAACTTAGTGATGGAAGTGGACTAAAAGTCACAATAGAAGAATATCAAACACCAAACAGAAACAAAATACACAAAATAGGAATAGCTCCTGATGAAGAAGTAAAATTACCAGACTCAGTAACAAATGTATTAAATGTAACAGAATCTGAAGATACACAATTACAAAAAGCAATAGAAATGTTAAAATAAAGGAGAAAAACAAAAATGACCTTAGCAAATAACTTAACAATTTTTAGAATGATACTAGTCCCAATAATGGTTATAATACCATTTTTGGGAATTAATAGTGAAATATTAGGAATACCATTAACATATATAATAATAGATATGATATTTATTATAGCATCAATAACAGATAAATTAGATGGTTATATTGCGAGAAGTAGAAATCAAGTTACAACATTTGGAAAATTTCTAGACCCAATAGCAGATAAAATACTAGTATTAGCAGCAATGATAATGCTTGTAGAATTTGGAAAATTACCAGCTTGGATACCAGTAATAGTTTTAGCAAGAGAATTTATAGTATCAGGTTACAGACTAATTGCAGTAGAAAAAGGTGGAAAAGTAGTTGCAGCATCAGTTTGGGGAAAATTAAAAACAGTAACACAAATGATAGCAATAATACTAGCATTCTTAGATGTAAATGCATTTGGTGCATGCTTTAAAGGTAATTTAACAGGATTTGCATTAATATTAAATGCAATAGTAACAATAATGATGATAATACAAACAATAGCAACAATTTTCTCTGGTTATGAATATTTAAAAGAAGGAAAAGACTTATTAAAAGATTAAAATGTAAAAAAAACGGCTTGACAAAATAAAAAAACTGCCGTAATATATATATCAATACTTAAAAATATGGAGGTAAATAACATGGAAGAAAAAGACGTAATCCTAACACAAGAAGGATATGATAATTTAGATAAAGAATTAAACTATTTAAAAACAGAAAAAAGAGCAGAAATAGCAGATAGAATAAAAGTAGCATTAGGATTTGGAGATTTATCAGAAAATTCAGAATATGATGAAGCAAAAACAGCACAAGCTGAAAATGAAGTAAAAATAGCAGAATTAGAAAACAAAATAAGACATGCTAAAATAATTGATGAAAGCGAAATAGATACTGATATAGTGCAAATAGGAAATACTGTTAAAGTTTTAGATATGGAATTTGATGAAAAAGTAGAATATACAATAGTTGGTTCTACAGAAGTTGATTTAGCTGAAAATAAAATTTCAAATGAATCACCTTTAGGTACTGCTTTATTAGGAGCAAAAAAAGGTCATACTGTTGATGTTAATGCTCCTGCTGGAATAATGAAGTATAAGATTTTAGAGATTAAAAAATAATTGGTTCTATTTTTATTGAACCGCCACAAAAAGAAGTATTATATTGATATTTTCGTTGCCCCATTTAAGAAAATGTAACTCACTGTCGTTCGAACATTTTCTAAAACGGTCGCCCATGGATCACTGCAATATCAATATACTACTTCTTTTTTGGGCTTCTCTATATTAATGAGTAAAGCACATTTTTATATATTTTATAATTGGATTGCACTATCTAGCGCTAGTTTTATCATGTTTTTTAGTCCTGTTTGTCTTTCTTCTGGTGTTGCAATTTCTGTGATGTATTTTGAGTCTACTACACTCATTAGGCAAGAGGCTTTTTTATTTAAAAGTTTTGCATTATAGAATAATGAAAAAGCTTCCATTTCTGCAGAGATTGGATTGAAGTTATCAGGAACTCTTGATAAAAATTTGTTAACATCTGTCATGTAAACATCAAAACAATCAGTACATACAGTATTTCCTTTAAATAGTTTTATATTGTTATTTTCAGCAGTATTTTCAATAACAGAATTTAATTCTTTGTTAGAATTTATAATGTGGCAATCATCATTGTTTAAGGTAAAAGCATAGTTGCTTTCAGAAAATACATTATCACTAAGAATAATATCAAATAGTTTTAAATCTGGCAAATAAGCTCCACAAGAGCCAATTCTAATAATATTTTCCACATCGTAAAATTTAAATAATTCATAGCTATAAATTCCCATACTAGGCATTCCCATTCCAGAAGCCATTACAGAAATTTCTTTTCCTTTATAATTTCCAGTATATGTATATATACCTCTTACTTCATTAACTAATTTGTAATCATCAAAAAAATTTTCTACTATATATTTTGCTCTTAGAGGATCTCCAGGCATTATAACAGTTTTTGCAATTTCTCCTTTTTGAGCTGAATTATGTGGTGTTGACATATAAAAACCTCCTTAAAATTTTATTATTTATATTGTAAAGTAAGTATACTTCAACAAATAAAAAAATACAAGTGATATACAAAAATCAATCAAATATATTGCAAAAAATACAAACTTATGATATAAAATAAATTGTAAAAATATAAATAAGCTAAACCATAAATGAACAGAGGTGAAAAGATGATAAAAGCTTATGCAAAATCTGATGTGGGAAAAGTCAGAGAAATGAATCAAGATTATTACTATATTTCAAATTCATTAGATGAAGTCCAACTATACATATTAGCAGATGGAATGGGTGGCTACAATGGAGGAGAAATAGCAAGTAAAATAGCTGTTGAAACAGCAAAAAATTATATAGAAAATAATTTTAAAGAAATAGAAAAAGATAGAGACAGCATAATTCAACTATTAGGTAGTAGTATGGAATATGCAAATATGGTAGTTTATGAAAAATCTCAACAAAAACCAGAACTATATGGAATGGGTACTACTTTAGAAATATGTCTAATATATAATAATAAAGTATATATAGGACATATAGGAGATAGTAGAATTTATAGAATAAGAAAAGAATTCATAAGAAAATTAACACAAGACCATAGCTATGTGCAAAAATTAGTAAAAGAAGGAAAAATTACAAAAGAACAAGCAGAAGTTCATCCACAAAAAAATATGTTAACAAGAGCCTTAGGATGCAATGCATTTGTAGAACCAGATGTAATGGTAAAAGGATTTCTAAAAGATGATATTTTAGTTATGTGCTCAGATGGATTAACCAATATGGTAAAAACAGAAATAATATACCAAGAAGCAAGCAAAAACATAGAACAAGCACCAAAAGAATTAGTAAGAATTGCAAACGAAAATGGCGGAAAAGATAATGTAACAGTAGTTATAATAAAAAATATATAGCGGTCTACGTATAAAAATTCTTATTATAAAATAATAAGAAAAGCGAAAGGGAGAGATTAAATATGAATTTAGAAGGTAAAGTATTAGGGGGCAGATACGAAATTATCAATAAAATCGGAAATGGAGGAATGGCAACAGTATATAGAGCAACAGATCTAGTTTTAAAAAGATATGTAGCTGTAAAAATACTTAGGGATGAATTTACAACAGATGAAGAATTTATTAGAAGATTTGAAACAGAAGCACAATCAGCAGCAAGATTAACACATCCTAATATAGTTTCAATATATGATGTAGGAGTAGATAACGGAGTATACTATATAGTTATGGAATTAATCCAAGGAAAAACACTAAAAGAAATAATAGTAGAAGAAAGAGGACCACTTCCTTGGAAATGGTCAGTAAATGTAGCAATACAAATAGCTTCTGCATTAGAAATGGCTCATAAAAACAACATTATACATAGAGATATAAAACCACACAACATAATAATAACAGAAGATGGAATAGCAAAAGTAACAGACTTTGGAATAGCAAAAGCTGTATCAAATTCAACAATAACAGCATTTGGAACAACAATTGGCTCAGTTCACTATTTCTCACCAGAACACGCAAGAGGTGGTTATACAGATGCAAAATCAGACTTATATTCTCTTGGAGTAGTAATGTACGAAATGGTAACAGGAAAAGTTCCATTTGATGCAGATACACCTGTATCAGTTGCATTAAAACATATGCAAGAAGACCCTGTACCACCAATAGAAGAGAATAAAAATTTACCAGAAGCTGTTAATAAAATAATTTTAAAAGCATTAAAAAAAGACCCAATGCTTAGATATCAAACAGCTACAGAAATGTTACAAGATTTAAGAATGGCACTAAAAAATCCATCAGGAGACTTTGTAGAAGAAGTAGACTATGATGAAACTGCAAGAACACAAAAAATATCAACAAATATGTATGAAAGACAAAAAAAATCAAATGGTAAAAAAGAAAACAAATTTATAACATTTATAAAAACACATCCAAAATTAAGTGTATTTTTAGGAATTATAATTTTATTCTTCTTAGCATTTGGAGGAACAACATTAGTATTAAATGTAACAAACCCAAAAGAAGTACAATTACCAAATGTTGTTGGTTTATCACAAGAAGAAGCAAAACAAAAAGTAGAATCAGCAAAATTAAAATTTGAAGTATCAGCAGAAGAATATAATACAGAAGTAGAACAAGGACATGTAATAAGCCAAGACCCTACTTATACAGAAAAATATAACAATGTAAAAGAAGGCAGTCAAGTTAAAGTTGTAATAAGCAAAGGAACAGAAAAAACAAAAGTACCAAAAGTTGCTGGAATGAAAGAAGATGAAGCAATAAAAGCTTTAGAAGATGCTAAATTAAAAGCAGAAGTAGTTGAAGAAACTAGCAAAAAAGTAGAAGAAGGTTATGTAATAAGCCAAGAAACAGAAGCAAATTCAGAAGCAAACGCTGGTGATACAGTAAAAATTCATGTAAGTACAGGAACAGAAAAATCAACAGTTCCATATATAGTTGGAAAGAAACAAGATGAAGCAAAAAAAGAACTAGAAGATGCTGGATTAACAGTAACAATAACAAATGCAGAAGATAGTTCAAAGGAAACAGGAGTTGTATTAAAACAAAGTTTAGATTCTGGAAAAATAGTAGACAAAGGCTCAGCGATAACAATAACAGTAAATAGTTTTGAAGCAAGTAAAACAATATCTGTAAGTATAGATGTAAAATCAATAACAGGAGGGTATACAGAAAGTAGCAGTGCAACAAATTCAACAAACAATACATCAACTGAAAATGTAGTAAAAACAGTAAGTATAGAGATAACATCAGGAGGAAAAACATTATGGTCAGATTCAGGTGTTGATAAAAATACAACAAATAAATCGGCGTCAATTACAGGAAAAGGTTCAATGGATGTAACTCTAACAATAAAAGACTCTAATGGTATGAACAAGGTAAGAACACAAACAGTTAATTTTGGTAGTGATACAGCAATAAGTTTTAAATAAATTACAAGAAAACTCTAATAAGTGAATTAGAGTTTTTTGTGATTTTTGTAAAAACAAAATTATCAAAAAATATTGAACTAAAACTATTACTTTATTAATCACAATAATAATTTTATTAATACTAGTAGGAATAAGCATCCTAAAAAATAGAGCAATTCATATAGGTTTAAAATAGATATGTCACAAGAAGATTGACAAGAAACTATTGAAACGAGAGCCCAATAATGATATTGTTTAAA
>JABLTS010091610.1_pt1 | contig 10219 bp, 9 predicted proteins | sample 7160081 | NCBI WGS metagenome assembly JABLTS01 (sample SAMN14651231, study PRJNA627086) | human gut metagenome | isolation source: feces | host: Homo sapiens
CCGGCGTTATGTTGGGACAAGCGATTGGCCGCTGGGGCAATTTCTTCAATATGGAGGCCTTTGGCACCAATACCACCCTCCCCTGGGGTATGACATCAGATACCATCTCCGCCTATCTTTCCCGGCATCAGGCGGCGCTGGCCGCCCAGGGCATCATGGTGGATCCCACCCTGCCGGTACATCCCACCTTCCTATACGAGAGCTTGTGGAACCTTATCGGTGTGGCGATCCTGCTGCTGTGGCTGTTCCCGCGCCGCAGCTACGATGGCCAGATCACACTGGGCTATACCGCCTGGTACGGCCTGGGGCGCTTCTTTGTGGAGGGCCTGCGCACCGATAGCCTGATGTGGGGCAGTGTGCGGGTTTCCCAGGCACTGGGCGGCGTGCTGTTTATTGTTGCCGCCGGGTTGATGCTCTTTATCTTCCTTCGGGGTCGTAAACCCATGACGCTGGAGTATATTGAGGGGCAGAAAAAGCCGCGCTTTACCCTGGGCCGCTATGTGGATACCAAGGAAAGCCGGGAGCGTATAGCCGCCCTGGATGCCAAGTTGGCCGAAAAGAAGAACGGAAAGAAACCGACCCAACCGGAACAGAAAGAGGAACCCCATGAGCGCGAAGATCATTGATGGAAAAGCGGTGGCGGCCCAGTGCCGCGCCGAATTGAAAATCCAGGTAGAGGCTCTGAAAGCGGAGGACATCACCCCCGGCCTGGCTGTGGTACTGGTGGGAGAGGACCCCGCTTCCCAGGTGTATGTGCGGAATAAGCACAAGGCCTGTGAGGAGCTTGGTATTCACTCCGAGCAGTACACCCTGCCGGAAAATACCGGCCGGGAGGAACTGCTTGCCCTCATTGCCGAACTGAATGGCCGGAAAGAGATCGATGGCATTTTGGTGCAGCTGCCGCTGCCCGCTCATCTGGATCAAAAGGAGATTCTATCCGCGATCGACCCCGAAAAGGATGTGGACGCTTTCCATCCGCAGAATGTGGGTCGTATTGTCATTGGGGATTACTTTTTTGCCCCCTGTACGCCCAGCGGTATTCTCACCCTCATCGATAGCACCGGTGTGGACATGACCGGCAAGGAGTGTGTCATCATTGGACGCAGCAATATTGTAGGAAAACCCATGGCACTTTTGGCACTGCACCGCAATGCTACCGTTACCATTTGCCACAGTAGGACCCAAAATCTGCCGGAGGTGACCCGCCGGGCGGATATTCTGATTTCCGCTGTGGGCAAGGCTGGGTTTGTCACCGGGAAGATGGTTAAACCCGGTGCGGTAGTCATTGATGTAGGAATGAATCGCAATGCAGCAGGGAAACTTTGCGGCGATGTGGATTTCGAGAGCGTTTCCCCGGTGGCAGGGTGGCTCACGCCGGTCCCCGGTGGGGTAGGCCCCATGACCATCACCATGCTGCTGCGCTCCACCGTACTGGCTGCCGAAAAGCACCATAAAAAGCCGTAAAAATCCGCCCAAAAGCACTTTACAGCAGCCGTATTATATGCTATAATTTCATATTGATATGACCGGATCCCGGTATTTGGGAGTGTTCCCCGTGGGAACTTCACCGATCCCGATACTTAGATCTTGGCGTAAATAATTTATGAGGTGAAATAACATGATTCTCAAGGAAGAAAAGAACAAGATCATTACCGAGTACGCGACCCACGAGGGCGACACCGGTTCCCCCGAAGTTCAGATCGCTGTTCTCACCAACCGCATCAACAGCCTGACCAAGCACATGCAGCAGAACCCCAAGGACTTCCATTCCAACCGTGGCCTGCTCAAGATGGTCGGTCACCGCAGAAACCTGCTGAACTACCTCAAGAAGAAGGATATCGAGCGTTACCGCGCGATCATTGCCAAGCTGGGTCTGCGTAAGTAAGCAAAACTGCCGGAGGGCAGGCGGGGATTCCGTCTGCCCTCTTAGCCGGTTTTTAGCCCATTTTTCACAGGTAAGCAGGGCGGCTTTTGCCCTCGTGTTTAGCAGTGAATCGTTCCCCCGGAAGGCAAAAATCTTCCCCGGAGGAAGGCTTTATTGCTAAAACGAAAGCGGAGCCGTCAGACCAAAAGACACAAAGTAAGGAGAAAAAAGATGTTTGAAAACTTCCGCGTATTTGAAACCGAATTTGCCGGACGCAAGATGACCTTTGAAACTGGCAAGATGTGCTGCCAGGCTGGCGGCTCTGTGCTGGTCCGCTATGGCGAGACCACCGTATTGGTCAATGCCACCGCTTCCGCAAAGCCCCGTGACGGCATCGATTTCCTGCCGCTTTCCGTCGATTTTGAAGAGAAGCTGTATGCCGTGGGCAAGATCCCCGGCTCCTTCCTGAAGCGGGAAGGCCGCCCCAGCGATAAGGCCGTGCTTTCCAGCCGCGTGGTAGATCGTCCCATCCGTCCGCTGTTCCCCAAGGATATGCGCAATGATGTTTCCGTTGTGATGACCGTTCTTTCCGTTGATCCCGACTGCGTGCCGGAAATCGCTGGTATGATCGGTGCTTCCATGGCGCTGTCCATCTCCGATATTCCTTGGAATGGGCCCATCGCCGGCATCAATGTCGGCTTGGTAGATGGCGAGATTATCCTCACCCCCAATGCCGAGCAGCGCCAGAAGAGCGATCTTCAGCTCACCGTGGCCGGTACCGCCGAAAAGGTCTGCATGATCGAGGCCGGCGCCAATGAGGTGGATGACGATACCATGCTGGAAGCCATCATGAAGGGCTTTGCCGAGGTGCAGAAGATGGTTGCCTTCATCAAGGAAGTCCAGGCCGAGATCGGCAAGCCCAAGTTCACCTTTGAGTCGATGGAGATCGACCATGACCTCTTTGAGGCCATCAAGGATGAGTTCATCGAGGATGTCCGTGCTGCCATGGATACCGATGATAAGAACATCCGTGATGAGCGTATGCGCCCCATCTATGACCGCCTGCATGCTGAGTATGATGAGAAATACCCTGAGCAGGGCGCTATGCTGGATGAGTGCATCTACAAGCTGCAAAAGTTTGTGGTGCGCCGCTGGCTGCTGGATGACGGCAAGCGTGTAGACGGCCGCGGCATGGATGAGATCCGTCCGCTGGATGCCGAAGTCGGCATCATTCCCCGCGTTCATGGCTCCGGCATGTTCACCCGCGGCCAGACCCAGGTGCTGACCATCGCCACCCTGGGTACCATCCGTGAGGCTCAGATCCTTGATGGCATCGATGAGCAGACCACCAAGCGCTATATCCATCAGTACAATATGCCCTCCTACTCTGTGGGCGAGACCCGTCCCAGCCGCGGCCCCGGCCGTCGTGAGATCGGCCACGGTGCGCTGGCCGAGCGTGCCCTGGAGCCTGTTATCCCCAGCGTAGAGGAATTCCCCTATACCATGCGTCTGGTCTCTGAGGTGCTTTCCTCCAATGGCTCCACCTCTCAGGGCTCCATCTGTGGTTCCACTCTGGCTCTTATGGATGCCGGTGTCCCCATCAAGGCTCCCGTTGCCGGTATCTCCTGCGGCCTTATTACCGAGGGCGACCGCTGGATGACCATGGTGGATATTCAGGGCGTCGAAGATTTCTTCGGCGATATGGACTTTAAGGTAGGCGGCACCAAGAAGGGCATCACCGCCATCCAGATGGACCTCAAGATCGACGGCTTGACTCCCGAGATCATTAAAGAGGCCTTTGCTAAGACCCACAAGGCCCGCAACTATATCCTCGATGAAGTCATGCTCAAGGCTATCCCCGCCCCGCGGCCCGAGCTTTCCAAGTACGCGCCCAAGATGCTCAGCATGACCATCGATCCCGATAAGATTCGCGAGGTCATCGGCTCCGGCGGCAAGACCATCCAGAAGATTTGCGCCGAGTGCAATGTCAAGATCGACATTGAGGATGACGGCCATGTATTTGTTTCCGCCATTGATATCGATGACTGCCGCGCAGCTATCAATATCATCGAGACCATTGTCAATGATCCCGAAGTCGGTGCTATCTATAAGGGCGTTGTTACCCGTCTGATGAACTTCGGCGCCTTTGTTGAGATCGCACCCGGCAAGGAAGGCCTTGTCCACATCTCCAAGCTGGATGCGAAGCGCGTGGAAAAGGTGGAGGATGTGGTATCCGTCGGCGATGAGATCCTCGTTATGGTTACCGAGATCGACCAGCAGGGCCGTATCAATCTTTCCCGCAAGGATGCCATCGCCAAGATGGAAGCCAAGAAGGAAGGCAAGGAATAATCACCTTAGCGTAAGCCAGCGGGGCAGGGGAGAGTCAATTACCCGTGCCCCGCCTTTTATCACCAAGCTGTGAATAAAGCCTGAACATTTTATCCATGGTCTTGCCGCATTATCCTCTTTTTGCTACAATATAAAATAACACCGTCTCCTGTGATGGTGCTATCAACATTTTTACTCAAACAAGGAGTGTGTATTTTTTTGGACGACATAGGCAGTACAACCTACCTACTTATTCTGGTTCTGTTAATGCTATCCGCTTTCTTTTCCGCATCCGAGACCGCGTTTTCCGCGGCCAATATGATCCGTCTGCGCACCATGGCCGAGGACGGCAATAAGCGTGCCGCACAGGCGGTAAAGGTGGCCGCGCAATACGATAAGCTGATTGCGACCATCCTTATCGGCAATAACCTTGTTAATATCGCCATTTCCTCACTGGTTACCGTCATTGCAACAGCATATTTCCAGAATTATGCGGTTGCGATTGCTACCGGTATTTCCACCCTTGTCGTTCTCACCTTCGGCGAAATTATCCCCAAGAGCTTTGCCAAGATGAACGCCGAGAGCATTTCGATGGCGTTTGCCGGGGTGCTGCGTATCCTTATGGTCATCTTTACCCCGTTCAGCTTTTTGTTCCTGCGGCTCATGCAGCCCTTTAAGAAGAAGGACGATGGCGAAGAGCAGCCCACCATCACTGAGCAGGAACTGATGTATATGCTGGATACCATCGAAGAGGAGGGCGTGCTGGAGGAGCAGGAAAAAGAGCTGGTACAGTCCGCTCTGGAGTTCAATGATACCACCGTGGAGGATATCCTTACCCCTCGCGTCAATATGGTCGCCATCGATGAGGAATCCACCCCGCAGGAGGTACTGCAGATCATCACCGAGGAAGGATTTTCCCGCATTCCCGTTTACAGCGAGACAGTGGATCACATCATCGGTGTAGTGCATACCCGTGATATTCTGCAAGCTGCCCTGCTGAATAAGAACTTCGATATCAAAAAACTGATGACCGAGCCGATGTATGTGCATCGCAGCATGAAAATTGCCCGTCTGCTCTCGGAATTCCAGCGTAAAAAGGTGCATATTGCCATCGTTATGGATGACTATGGCGGTACGCTGGGCATCGTCACCATGGAGGATGTCCTGGAGGAGCTGGTCGGTGAGATTTATGATGAGCGTGACGAGGTCGTCACCGAGTTCACCGAGGTGACCCCCGATACCTACGAGATCAGCGGTGATATGCCGGTGGATGACTTCTTGGATGAAATTGACTACCATCCCGCCGATATTGAGGAAGACGACTACGATACCATGAATGGTCTGGCGCTTTCAGTGTTGGAGCACATCCCTGCTGTCGGTGAGACCTTCCAGCTTGGCCGGCTTACCTTTACTGTGTTGGAAATGGAAGAACAGAAGATCGAAAAAATGCGTGTCATCCTTGCCCCGGATTCTGAAAAGGAAGCCGAAAAGGAAAAAGAGAAGGATTGATGCAACGCCCCTTGTAAGGAAAGGAACCTGTTATGAGTACAGAGAAAACGAATGCCCGTAACCGTCACGCGGCGCCGATTGGCCTCGTTTTTATCGTGCTGTGCGTTATTGGGCTATGCACCGTGTTTAATTGGTGCTGTGGCCTTACCCGCAACCTGGCGGATAACACCGCCCAAAAAACCAAGTACGAGCAGATGCTGCTGCCAGTGGTCATGTTTGACCCGCCCGATTTTACTGACCCCGCTACCTGCGATAATGAATTTTTGCTGCAAAGTAGTTTGTGGGCCTGTATGCTGGGCGAACGCCGCGGCAGCTACGAATTTGATGAATACGGCCGCATGGTCATCCCGGCGGCGGATGTGGACGCTCAGGCTGTTAGTCTGTTTGGTCAGAATATCAAGCTGGAGCATATGACCATCGGTGATATGGAAAATGCCTATCAGTACGATAGCGATATTGCTTCCTATCATGTGCCCATCATCGCCATGACCGGCTTTGCCACCCCAAGCGTGGAAAAAATTGTAATGAAGCAGGATAGCTGCCAGCTTACCGTAGGTTATGTGCCACCCACTACAGTGCTCAGTATCAATTATGATAGCAAGGGTAACCTGGAGGAGACTCCCTCCAAATACATGCTGTATGAGCTGCGGAAAAACGGCAAGGATTTTTATCTTTACTCCGTCACCACCATCATGAATGATAGTGTTTCCGGCACCGAGTTTAATACCGGTACCGTCGGCCGGGTAGATACGCTCACCCCCTCCGATAGTCAGGGGAGCGGTAATACCCAGGCCCCGTAAGCCAGTTCACTTATAACCCCCGATCCGCTGTGGTCGGGGGTTTTTCTGTCATAACTGTTGTGTTTTGGCACAAATTGCGCTATAATATTAGCGTTCTTTTTGATTCTGACGGAGAAAAAGAGGGGGTAGGCGTATGACCGTGGCGAAAAAGATTATTTCCACGCTGTTGGTAGCTGCGGTAGCTGTCGGCATTGGACTGGTGCTGGCGCTGCTTCTCCCTCAGGGGGAATATCCCCCGCCGGAACCCACCCACACTGAAATGGTGGATACCACCATCCATACTGGCCGTCTGCCGGGCTACGAAAATGCCCCACAGAACACCACTCCGGAATACTTTTGGTATCTCTTTAATGGCAGCTTGGCTATGGGGAAGGATGGCAGCCTGCCGCTGCTGCTGGAAAACACCCCAGGCAATGAATGTGTGATGCGGGTGCGCTACACTCTGGCCGATGGCACCGTGCTGCTCACTACTCCGATTATTAGGACGGAGGAATACCTGCTGTATGGCTATCCGGATTTCTTGCCAGAAGCGGGCAGTTATCCTGTTACCGTCAGCATTTTGGTGTTCCACGCCCAGCAGGATCCCGCCACCGATGAACCCTTTGCTACCTACACCGAACAGGCCACCCTTACTGTTCCACAGGGTGCTGCGCTGTCGGCCAAGACCACATAAATCAGAGGAAGAAAGGATGTTTTACTATTATGAGCGATTATATCACCCGTGAACGCAACCTGACCCTGCTTACCGACTACTATGAGTATACCATGGTGAATGGGTACTTCCATGCAGGTATCCAGGAGAAGATCGCCGTATTCGATGTCTTTTTCCGCCGTGTGCCTGAAAACGGTGGCTTTGCCATCTATGCCGGCCTGCAGCAGATCATCGAACTTATTAATGGCCTTTCTTTTACTGAGGAGGACATCGAGTACTTCCGTAAAAAGGGCTGTTTCTCGGAGAAATTCTTCAATTTTCTGCGGAATTTCAAGTTCCGTTGCGATGTTTGGAGCATTAAGGAAGGCACCCCCATCTTCCCCAATGAGCCGATTATTACCGTCCGTGGCCCGCTGGAGCAGGTACAGATGGTAGAGACCATGTTGCTCGTCACCTTTAATTTTGAGACTCTCATTGCCACCAAGGCCAGTCGTCTTATCCGGGCAGCGCAGGGCCGTGCTATTGTGGAATTTGGCTCCCGCCGCGCCCAGGGGTACGATGGCGCTATGCTAGGTGCCCGTGCCGCCTACATCGCGGGCTGTGCCGGTACCGCCTGTACCATCAGCGACCGCATGATGGGCGTTCCGGCTTCCGGCACTATGGCCCACAGCTGGGTTCAGGCCTTCGAGAACGAGTACGAGGCCTTTAAGGCCTATGCCGAGACCTACCCCGATAACTGCTGCCTGCTAGTGGATACCTACAATGTCCTCAAATCCGGTGTGCCCAATGCCATCCGGGTATTCAATGAGGTCGTCCTGCCCAAGGGCTTCCGTCCCAAGAGCATCCGTTTGGATAGCGGCGACTTGGCCTACCTTTCCAAAAAGGCCCGTAAGATGCTGGATGATGCCGGTTTCCCGGATGTCAAGATCATGGCATCCAACTCGTTGGATGAATACATCATCCGCGACCTGCTGCTGCAGGATGCCAAGCTCGATTCCTTCGGCGTGGGCGAAAATCTCATCACCAGCAAAAATGAACCTGTTTTTGGCGGCGTGTATAAGCTTGTTGCCATCGAAAATGACAATGGTGAGCTGATCCCCAAGATCAAGCTCAGCGAGACTGCCCAAAAGATCACCACCCCTGGCTTCAAGGAGGTCTATCGCTTCTATGGCCGGGATAATGGCAAGGCCTTGGCGGATTACATCGTGTTGGCTGGCGAAGAAGTGGATGACACCAAGCCCATTACCATCTTCGATCCCAATGACATTTGGAAGAAAAAGACCCTCACCAATTTCCGTGCCGAAAAGCTCCAGGTGCAGATCTTTAAGAAGGGTGTTCAGTGCTACACGGCGCCTTCGCTGGAGGAGATCCGCAGCTACAGTGCCGCCCAGATGGATACCCTGTGGGATGAGATCAAGCGCTTTGAGTACCCCCACACCTATTATGTCGATCTTTCTCAAAAACTGTGGGAGACCAAGCAGCGCCTGATGGAAGAGATGAATCAGCAGTAATTTTACCCGCAATAGGGAGGGAGATAGTATCATGGAAAAAATGTATCATGTAGGTTTCGATGACACCCACGGCGCCAAGTATGTCATCCTGCCTGGCGATCCCGGCCGTGTGGAGAAGATCGCGCAGTTTTTGGATGAGCCGCACTTCTACTGCCAGCACCGCGAATACACCACCTGGCTGGGCAAGGTAGATGGCGAAACGGTCATGGTCATGTCTACCGGCATGGGTGGCCCTTCTACTGCCATTGGTGTAGAGGAATGCTATAAGACCGGTGTGCGCACCTTCATCCGCATTGGCACCACCGGAGGCATCAATCTCAAGGTCATGGGCGGCGATCTTGTCATCGCCAACAGTGCCATTCGTATGGAGGGCACCACCCGCGAGTATATGCCCATTGAGTTCCCGGCCGTCGCCGATCACGATGTTACCTGCGCTCTTATCCAGGCCGCCAAAAACTTGGGCGCCCGCTGGCATGTCGGCACCGTCCAGTGCAAGGATGCCTTCTACGGCCAGCATGAGCCGGACCGCCTGCCGGTCGGCCCCATGTTGGAATATAAGTGGGAGTGCTGGAAAAAGGGCGGCACCCTCTCCAGCGAGATGGAATCCGCAGCGCTTTATGTTGTCTGCGCCACACTGGAGGAAGCCCGTGCCGGCTGCATCCTGAATGTCTGCTGGAACCAGGAACGCAAAAAGCTTGGCCTGCCCGATCCCGAGCAGCACGATACTGCCCTGGCCTGCCAGGCTGCTGTGGAGGCAGTCCGTCTGCTTATCCAGCAGGATAAGGAAGCTGCCTGGCAGCAGTAAAAGAAATTCCAAAGAGCCGTGCCCCACGCGGCTCTTTTCCGTTCACGGAGGAACGATATGACCGAGCGACTGGATAATCTGATTTTGGTCGATGTGTTCGATAATCCTATCGGTACGGCAGATAAGCGGCGAGCCCATACCGTCCCGCTTTTGCACCGGGCCTTCTCAGTGTTCCTCATCAATGATCGTGGGGAGCTGCTGCTGCAAAAGCGTGCCTCGGGCAAGTACCATTCCGGCGGCCTGTGGGCCAATGCCTGCTGTTCTCACCCGAGAATAGGGGAGGAAACTATCCCCTCTGCCGAAGCCCGCCTGATGGAAGAACTGGGCGTTACATGCCCCTTGCGGGAGATCGGCTGCTTTGTCTATCTCCATCGTTTCCATGATGCCCTCTACGAATACGAGTATGACCATGTTCTCATTGGACGGCACTGCGGCCCCTTTACTCCTAATCCGGAGGAGATCGAGGAACTGCGCTGGGTCACACCCGCACAGCTTACGGAGGAACTGCGTACCACCCCGGAGCGCTTTGCCTCATGGTTCCTCACCGCCGCGCCCATGGTGCTGCGGTTTCTGGAATAACTTGACGAAATCGAATGAATATGGTATTCTAACACACGACAAATGAATCAGATGCAGGCAGACGCTTCCACTCATTCAGGGGAGCAGGGAATCAGGTGCAAGTCCTGAGCGATCTCGTCGCCGTAACGGGGAGCCGACCTCCATTTATGTCACTGGGAAACCGGGAAGACG
>JABLTS010051602.1_pt1 | contig 10214 bp, 9 predicted proteins | sample 7160081 | NCBI WGS metagenome assembly JABLTS01 (sample SAMN14651231, study PRJNA627086) | human gut metagenome | isolation source: feces | host: Homo sapiens
ACTCTGCTATCTTTCTTCATAATAATTTTCCTCTGTTATTTTTTCATGTTAATATCTGCAAATTGTTTCACAGATTTACTGCCTCAAAATGAATATTCTATCTTAGTATTTCCGGCAGAAAACAGATGATATCTCCTGCGGTCATCCCCCGCTGCCCTACTGTTTCAGCAGCCAGATCACCTGCCAGCCCATGCACATATACACCAAGTGCAGCCAGCATAACAGGAGAAAATTTCTTTTCTGCTGCCAGATACATACACTGTATACCGGCAAGCACACCGCTTAACACATCTCCACTTCCCGCTGTAGCCATTCCTGCATTACCCGAAATGTTCAAATACATATCTCCAAAAGCATCTGCCACCACAGTACAGGCATCCTTCAGAACGCAAACCGCTCCAGACTCCTTTGCATAATCAGCTGCGGTCTGTGCCAGACAATCCTGGATCTTACCGATTTCTTTTCCGCACAGACGACTCATCTCACCAATATGAGGTGTCAGGATCACATGTTCCCCGATAAAACACTTCCAGTTGTCATGGACTGACAGAAGATTCAGGCCATCTGCATCCAGAATTACTGTTTTTTTACACTCAGCTGCCTTCGCCAGGAACCACTGAGCTCTTTCCCTGCTCTGCGCTCCGGTTCCAAGACCCGGTCCTATCACAAGCACATCACACCAGTCAAGCATTGCCTGGTTTTTTTTCTCATCAAAATCACAGGTGATCATGGCTTCCGGCAACAGTGTCTGCAACGGAATCCTGTTGGCCTCCACGGTCTGAATTCTCACCATTCCCGCAGAGCTTTTCAGAGCAGCTGCTGCACTCAGATATGCAGCTCCGCACATTCCTTCGCTGCCAGCTATAAGAAGGACCTTGCCGAAGGTTCCTTTATTTCCATAGGGAACTCTCTCCGGAAGCATTTTCAAATCTTCACGTTCCAGATGATGCATACAGATTTTCTTTCCGGGTATGGAATAGATTCCGATATCCGTAACAACGATCTCACCGCCATACATGCGTCCGGGATAAAAACACAGCCCTCTTTTGCGAAAAGCAAAGGTAACCGTAAGATCTGCCCGGAATGCAATCCCCTTCTCAAATCCGGTATCTGAGTCAATCCCGGATGGAATATCCACAGCTACTTTATACGCAGATGCCCGGTTCATTGTACTGATAAGCTCTGCATATTTTCCCTCTACAGGTCTGCTCAGTCCAACCCCAAAGATGGCATCTACTATAGTAGTATATTCATCCGGATCCAGGTTATGCACCCGGGGCACCTGATAATATTCTGCTGTTTTAAGCTGTCCGGCAGTTTCAGCAGTCATTTTCTCTTCCTTACCCGCAATATAATACCAGGTTCTGACTCCTCTCAACTGGAGCAGTCTGGCAATCGCCAATCCGTCTCCGCCATTGTTGCCGGTTCCGCAGACCACAAGGATTTTCTCTTTTTCTTTATTCTTTAATCTCTGTACAATCTCCTCAACCGTCTTTAATGCCGCCCTCTCCATAAGTACCGGAGACGATATCCCGGCTTTCTGAATCGTATTATGATCCAGTTCTTTCATCTCAACAGCAGTTACAATCTCTCTCATCTGTTCACCTCCTGTTTACAATAACACATTTACATACAAGAGAAAAGCTGTGATCAGATGACCACAGCCTTGTGTTTCACAGTTATCCCTTACATCCCTTCATGTTCCTTTCTGTACTCACTCAGGTTATAGGACAAAGTCATAAGACTCTCTGAAAGATGTACGTTCTCTACCATTACATCCTCCGGGGCATCCAGATCAATATGTGCAAAATTCCAGATTGCCTTAATTCCATTATCAATTAAAATCTTTGCCATCTCTTTGGCTTTGTTTTTAGGAAGAGTCAGGATCGCGATCTCAACCTCATTCTCCTTCAGAAACAAAGGAAGATCGCTCAACATCTGAATCTCAATTCCACGAACTGCAATCCCCTCAAGTACAGGATTGACGTCAAAAATACCAACCAGCTTAAATCCGCGCTTTTCAAAATCCACATAATTGGCCAATGCCTGTCCCAGATTACCGGCACCCAGAATAATCATCGGATGTACAGTATCCAGCCCAAGGATCTTACCGATTTCTGTATACAAATAGCGTACATTATAGCCGTAACCCTGCTGACCAAAACCACCGAAATTATTTAAGTCCTGACGAATCTGGGAAGCCGTCACATGCATCTTCTTGCTAAGATCATTTGAAGATATACGCTCTACATTCTCCTCCATCAATTCACCGAGGTAGCGGTAGTACCGCGGCAGACGCTTGATTACCGCTTTCGAAATTTCCTTAGCTTCCACAAATTTTCCCTCCTTAGCTTATCTATGTCAATTATACCCAGATGTTATTTTATTGTCAAATTAAATTTGTACTTTTTGACCAAATATTTCTGTATTTTTTTATCAATTTCATTCTGAAAAATTCCCCGGAATATCATATTTTCTTCCATACATCTATCCGATGCCTTCTTTTCTCTGGACAAAATCTCTTAAAATGCTTTCAAAAACAGGCATTTTCGATTATAATAGTACGCGGACAAATTACAAACGGAGGAATTCCTATGATTTTATCATGTCAGAATATCTGTAAATCCTTTGGCGAAAAAATCATTCTCAAGGATGCCAGTTTCCATATAGAAGACCGCGAAAAGGCAGCTCTCATCGGCAATAACGGTGCAGGCAAGACGACTCTGCTGCGAATCATTATGCATGAGCTCTCCCCGGATTCAGGAAACGTGGTACTTGCCAAAGATAAAAATATCGGCTACCTTGCCCAGTATCAGGACATTCATGGCCATCATACCATTTACGAAGAACTGATTTCCACCAAACAGCACATTATTGATATGGAGAACCGTCTGCGCTCTCTGGAACAGGAAATGAAAACCACCACCGGAGATGCTCTGGACAGCCTGATGAATACTTACACAAGACTGAGTCACCAGTTTGAACTGGAAAATGGTTACGCTTACAAAAGTGAGATCATGGGTGTATTAAAAGGTCTTGGTTTCACAGAAGAAGATTTCGAACGCCAGATAGAAACTCTTTCAGGCGGCCAGAAAACCCGCGTAGCTCTGGGTAAACTGCTTCTTGCCAGCCCTGACATTCTTCTTCTGGATGAGCCTACCAACCATCTGGATATGGAGAGTATTTCCTGGCTGGAAACCTATCTTCTGAATTACCCGGGTGCTGTATTTATCGTATCCCACGACCGTTACTTTCTTGACAAAGTCGTAACAAAAGTTGTGGAAATCGAAGCAGGAAATATGCGTATGTACAGTGGCAACTATTCTGCCTATGCCCTGAAAAAAGCCCAGCTGCGTGACGCCCAGTACAAAGCCTATCTGAACCAGCAGCGGGATATCAAACATCAGGAAGCAGTCATTGCCAAGCTGAAATCCTTTAACCGCGAGAAATCCATCAAACGTGCGGAAAGCCGCGAGAAAATGCTGGATAAAGTCCAGCGCATTGATAAACCACAGGAGATTCAGAATCAGATGCGCATTTCCCTGGAACCAAGATTTGTCAGCGGAAATGATGTCCTTACTGTGGAAAGTCTTTCCAAATCTTTTCCCGGACAGACACTTTTCAGTGACATCTCCTTTGAGATCAAACGTGGAGAACGTGTAGCCCTGATTGGCAATAACGGCACAGGCAAAACCACCATGTTAAAGATCATCAATGGGCTGATCGATGCAGACAGCGGCAGATTTACTCTTGGTTCCAAGGTACAGATTGGCTACTATGACCAGGAACACCATGTTCTTCATATGGAGAAAACTATTTTTGAGGAAATCTCAGATGCTTATCCCACACTTACGGAAACAGAAATTCGAAATATGCTGGCAGCATTCCTTTTCACAGGGGATGATGTATTCAAACTGATCTCCGCTCTGTCCGGCGGAGAAAGAGGTCGTGTTTCCCTCGCCAAGCTGATGCTGTCCGAAGCAAACTTTCTGATCCTCGATGAGCCCACCAACCATCTGGATATCGCTTCAAAAGAGATTCTTGAAGAGGCATTGAACAGTTACACAGGAACAGTATTCTATGTTTCCCACGACCGTTACTTCATCAACCAGACAGCTACCCGGATCCTGGATCTGACCAATCAGGCAATTGTAAATTATATCGGAGATTACGACTATTATCTGGAGAAAAAAGAAGAGCTGACGGAAAAATATGCTCCGGCTGCCGCTCAGGCTGTGACAGAAGCAAAGCAGGCTTCTGATAACAAGCTTTCCTGGCAACAGCAGAAAGAAGAACAGGCCCGCCAGCGAAAACGAGAGAATGAACTAAAAAAAGTAGAAGCCCGCATTGAAGAACTTGAGACCAGAGATAAAGAGATCGACGAAACCATGATTCTCCCGGATATCTGCACAAATGTGGCAGAATGTGCTAAACTCAGCAAAGAGAAAGCCGCCATTACCGAAGAATTAGAAGGATTATATGAAAAATGGGAAGAACTTGCATAATGCAGGTTCTTCCCATTTTCGCAGTTTATAACTTTTTACAGGTTTCTCCGCTGCAGTGTGATCCTGCCCGGAGAACTTTATAATGTTATAGAAACATTACCGGATAATTTCTGACATTATAAAATTTCATCCAGTCTCTCTCTGATGGCAAGGATGAAATCTTTGCTGTTCAATACTGTCACATCCTCAAGAGAAGTGATCAGCGCAAGGTCTTTTGTCATCTTACCGCTTTCAATCGTCTCCAGAGTCGCCTTCTCCAGTTTATCAGCAAATTCCATCAATTCTTTATTGCCGTCCAGCTCACCTCTTTTTCTCAGAGCTCCGGTCCATGCAAAAATAGTTGCTACAGAGTTAGTAGATGTCTCCTCACCTTTCAGATAGCGATAATAATGTCTCTGTACAGTTCCATGAGCAGCTTCATATTCGTAATATCCCTGTGGAGATACCAGTACAGATGTCATCATAGCCAGAGAACCAAATGCTGAAGAAACCATATCGCTCATAACATCTCCATCATAGTTCTTGCAGGCCCAGATAAATCCGCCTTCAGCCTTCATGACACGAGCTACGATATCATCGATCAGGCTGTAGAAATATTCAATGCCTGCTGCCTCGAATTTCTCCTTAAACTCATCTTCATAAATAGTTGCAAAGATTTCCTTAAAACGTCCGTCATAAATCTTGGAGATCGTATCCTTGCCGCCAAGCCACAGGTTCTGTTTTGTATCCAGTGCATAATTAAAACAGCATCTTGCAAAACTTGTGATAGAATCATCCAGATTGTGCATACCCTGAAGCACACCCGGTCCCTCATAATGATGGATCAGCTCTTTTCTCTGCTGTCCGTCTGCACCTTCAAATACCAGATAAGCATCTCCGGGGCCGTCAATATACATCTCTGTGTTCTTATACACATCACCATAGGCATGACGTGCGATGGTGATCGGTTTCTTCCAGTTCTTAACACATGGTTCAATACCCTTCACTACGATTGGGGCACGAAAAACAGTTCCGTCGAGAATTGCACGAATCGTTCCGTTAGGACTCTTGTACATTTTCTTTAAGGTATACTCTTCCATTCTTGCCTTATTAGGAGTGATAGTTGCACATTTCACTGCTACGCCGTACTTCTTTGTAGCCTCTGCTGCATCAACAGTTACCTGATCATCCGTTTCATTTCTGTATTCCAGACCAAGGTCATAATACTCAGTGTTCAAATCAATATACGGAAGAAGAAGTTCATCTTTGATTATTTTCCAGAGAATTCTGGTCATCTCATCTCCATCCATCTCCACAAGTGGTGTCTGCATCTGAATTTTTTTCATGTTAATCCTCCTCTTTGGCTCTCATCCAGTTAACTATCATGATAGCCGAAAACAGGCCGTTCGTCAATGCTTTTATACACTAAAGCAATAATTTTGTGAAATAAAAGATTACTGATCACAGTTCCATAAAGCGTTCCAGATCCAGTTCTCCCCATCCCTGCTGATTCTTTGGCAATCCCATATCCCTGGCACTTTCTTTCAATTTCATCTTGATCTGAACATTAGTCAGCTCCGGATTCTTCTCAAGCATCAATGCTGCTGCCCCTGCAACCAGAGGTGTAGACATAGAAGTACCACTCTTCACTCCATATCCGTTATCTGCCCCCGGTGCACAGGCAAGAACATGATTCCCGGGTGCAACCAGATCCGGTTTACAAACACACTCAAATGTAGGTCCCCTGCCTGATATGGCAGTCCGTCCTGTAAGCAGATCGCTGGAGCCTACTGTGATAATCTTCCGGCTGCTTCCCGGTGCTGTCACACTTCCTGCCCTCGGTCCCTGATTTCCTGCCGCAGCCACTACCACCAGACCTGCATCCCAAAGTTGTTCCACACCTGCGATCAGAACTCTGTGATCTTCTGCTCTCCTACAGGTTGTTCCCACCGAGATATTCACTACACGTATCCCATAATATCTCTTATTCTCCAGGATCCAGCGAAAAGCCTGTAAAACATCTTCTTTCCTGCCATTTCCCGTTCTGTCGAGCACCTTCAGAACTATCAGGCTACACCCGGGGGCAATTCCTCTGATCCGTCCTTCCGAAGCCCTTCCGTCACCGCCAATGATCCCACATACATGGGTTCCATGAGAATTATCATCATAAGGTCTGATACGATGTCCGATGAAATCTTGAAACGCAAGTATTCTCCCTGTAAAATCTATATGAGGAAAAATCCCGGTATCCAGAACACACACACCCACGTGCTTTCCTGTATATCCGGAATCATCTGAATTCTTCATAAAAAATCCTCCGAATCATCTGGATAATGAAATCTTACCGCAACTGTTCATCAGGTCGCTACAAAGACAATGAACATTTGCGTCTTACTTTAAATTATTCGGAAGATTATATTTTTGTGTCCGACAGTTTCTCCTGTCATATCTCCGTTTTTCTGTAAATAAAATGTATAAAGCTTCCATGATATGCAGATACTTCTGATATGCAAAACAACAGGCATATACAGAATCTGTTACAGAAATCCCGAAAAATATCCTTATAGCAATTTCATAAAATAACTGTAACTATCTGCATAATATTAAGGAGACAAATTATGACTGCATTATTATTGATACTGGTATTTTTACTCTTTCAGACCTTCGTCCTGCTCTGCTGTGTAGCTGCCGGAAATGACGCTGCCTCCCAGGAAATCTCCGATCAGGAACAAATGGAATTTATCCGGGAATGGAAAAAAATACATTGCAGCAGCCCTCAAAAATAAAGGGCTGCTACAATGTGCTAATAAACCTTCTACATCACATAACAGTCATATCGTATTGCTTTTCCTTTTAATATATAAGAAGGCTCTCTTCCATCAAGACAGACGCTCTTAAGAGGACGTTTTACGATAATTCTGGAAGGTCCGGCTTTGATAGCTGCATCAAAAAGATCTTTTTCCTCAGAACATGGAGGTTCAAGTTTCTGGATCAGCTGAAGTTTTTTATTTATCAGACCGGATTTCTGTCTCTTCGGGAACATGGGATCAAGATAGATCACATCTACTGGATCCATAAGTTTCTCCATACATGACACACTGTCACCCTCTACCAGTTTCATTCTGGAAGCAATGTCTTTTAATACGGGATGCTTTCTGGCACGCCGGAGCGCATCCTTCAAAAGTGCGGCGATCACCGGATTCTGTTCGTATAATGTCACCTCATAACCATATGCTGCAAGAAGGAAACCATCCTCCCCCATACCTGCAGTGGCATCAATTGCTTTCAGATGTTCTCCCTCAGTTTTGACCGCACGTACCAGCATTTCATGGGAAAGTCTTCCGTTTGTGACTCTGTGCAGCATTCCTTCAAAATCTCCCTGATATGTCAGGCCATAACCGGTAAGTGATACGCCCCGGGAGTCAAACATTACTGTCAGATGTTCTCCCGGTTTGTCCATAATCGGAACATTGTTCTTTCTGGCAAAAGATTCTGCCATTTCTCTTTGCCCGCCCTTACCCAGGCAGACTGTTATCTTATCATTCATTTACACATTTCCCGCAAAATTTAATTTTCTTTTAATGCTTTTTCTATTTCAGAGATCACAATTCTGAGTGCTTTGATACGGGCATATTTCTTGTCAACAGATTCCAGTACATGCCATGGCGCAAAGGAAGTATTTGTCTTCTGAAGCATCTCATTGACAGCCACTTCATAGGCATCCCATTTCTCTCTGTTTCTCCAGTCCTCATCTGTGATCTTCCATTGTTTCTCCGGATTATTCTGTCTCTCCTGAAAACGCTCCAGCTGTGTATCCTTATCGATCTGTACCCAGAATTTAATAATGACTGCACCCCAGTCTTTAAGTTCTTTCTCAAACTCATTCATTTCGTTGTAGGCACGTTTCCAGTCATTTTCACTGCAAAATCCCTCCAGACGTTCTACCATAACTCTGCCATACCAGGTTCTGTCAAAAATAGCGATATGCCCATTTTTCGGAAGTCTTGTCCAGAAACGCCATAAATAATGTCTGGCCTTCTCATGTGGTTCCGGACTTGCAATTGGATGTACTTCATAGCCCCGGGGATCCAGAGCCTCTGTAATACGTTTGATGTTACCTCCTTTGCCTGCCGCATCCCAGCCTTCATACGTGATGATCACAGGAATACGTCTCCTGTACAGTTTATTATGGAGTTCCCCCAGTTTACTCTGGAGCTGTTTCAGTTCTCCCCTGTACTCCTCGTCATCCATTGTTTTATCTCTCAGATCAATATCCGACAGACGGGGAATCTGCTCCAGAGGAAATACATTCTGCAAAATCGGAACGGAATGTGCCTGATTCTGCATGGCAACTTCAATATTGCTTACCATAGTCTCCAGCACCTGAAGTTCCGCCCATTTTCTGTCACTGGCATCTATGATGTACCATGGTGCAGAGGAAGCATTCGTGTCAGACAGATACTGAGAAAATATTTTTGCACATTTTTTGTAATGTTCATTCTGCCATTTATCAAAGTCTGACACACGCCATCTGGTGTCTTTATGATCCAGAAGTAATTTTTCACGCCGCTTCTGTTCATCCCTGTCAATCTGCATAAAGAATTTCAGCACCAGATAACCATTATCTGTAAGCTGCCGCTCAAAACGGCGGATGCTGTCAATCCGCTGTGTATAACCTTCGCCTTCAATCTCGCCCGACAGACAGTCTTTACAAGTCTGCTCCATCCAGCCGGAATCCAGAAATGTAAATTTTCCGGCTTCCGGAATCTGTTTAAAATAGCGATACAGAAATGGATATCTCAGTTCTTCTGCTGTGGGAGCTGACATAGTGGCAACCTTAAAGAAACGCGGATCAATATTCTTAATGACTTTTCCGATCGTACTTCCCTTGCCGGAAGATCCCCAGCCTTCAAAGAGTACGATTACCGGGATCTTATGTTCCTTGATTTTCATCTGAAAATCATAGAGCTGACTTCTTGCTGTCTGCAGACGGGTTTTGATTTCCTCTTTTTCCGGCATATGTGCCGGAGTCCATGTTGTAAGCATAACATTGATCCTCCTTTTATTTTTCTTCGTAACTGTTCAATACTTTCACAGTCAGAAGCTGTTGAATAGTTGCCCTTTTCATTAATAGAATATCTCAAATTCAGCTGAAATAATCATAACATGAAATCTGTTTATCGTAAAGCAGGTGTATGATATCACTACTGAATTGTTTTAACTGCATTATTTTATGGGATTACTATGGATTTTTTCTAAAGCCACAATATTTTCAGAATATTCTTCCCAGGTGAGATTTCGTTTGATCCTGGCCGGACTGCCCATTACCAGAGAACCATCCGGTATCACAGTATTCTTGGTAACCAGGCTTCCTGCACCTATAAAACAGTACTTTGAAAGGCAGATCCGGAAAGATTTGCCCGCCCCCAGCTGATGAGCATTACAAAATTCCTGTCTGGTAAAAGACAGCTTCTTCTTTTTATAATAAAAATGATCATATCGGATTTCAGAATTTCCGTAATCCTTTCTCAGGCCGTTATCAAAAGCAGCATTCAAATGATAATAAGGTAATCATCCGTATCTGTTTTCTCACAGTTTATCATCTCTTTGCGTCAATCCATATTTTTTTAAATCCACCGTTCCATTGACAACCTCAATTCCATCTGCTTCCAGTAGCTTTTTCTGTACATCTTTACCGCCGAAGGCAAAAGCCCCTGACAGTTCTCCTCT
>JABLTS010010384.1_pt1 | contig 10176 bp, 12 predicted proteins | sample 7160081 | NCBI WGS metagenome assembly JABLTS01 (sample SAMN14651231, study PRJNA627086) | human gut metagenome | isolation source: feces | host: Homo sapiens
GAGGAATATGAAATGCACGTTAAGGCGATTATGAGTGCCTACATGAATAGCCTTGAAATCAATAATAACGCAGAAGATCGCATAAAAGAACAGTTTTCCACGGCATTAGAAAGCAAGGATAAAACGATTCAGGACCTTCAGGCACAGATAATGCGGCTAAAAGATGAAAAAGATGCTGCAGAACAGATGGCTACAGGGGCGGCAGAGACTGCGGCACAATCTATGAAAGAAACGGCTGCAGCCACGGAAAGAGCGGAGTCTGTAAGTCAGCTTGTAGCAGAGAAAGACCGGACGATCGGAACTTTGGCTGAGAAATTGGCAGCGGCAGAAGCGAAAAGCGAGGGATATGATGCCCTTGAGCAGGAAAAAAAGGAATCACAAGAGCAGATCCGGACGCTGCAGCTTACGATCGAAGAGCAGAAGAAAGATCATGCTGTAGAAATAAAAGATCTACAGAGGGACATGGAACGTAAACTTTCGGATGCACGGAAAGATGCTGAACTGGAAGTAGTGAATAAAGTGGCGGAGAAAGAAAGAGAGCTGAACGTGAAAATGCTGCAGTTGGAACGCGAGAACGCGAAGCTGCAGGCGAAAATCGAGATACTGGAGGAAAAGCTGCAGTCTAAGGAGTGAGAAGCATGGAAAAGCTGACAAAAGGGCAGAAAGAGGCATTAGAGGCCGTAAGAACGGGAAGAAACGTGTGCATTACGGGCGGCGGCGGAGTCGGAAAGAGCTATATTTCCCGAAAAATCATCGAAGATCTGCAGAAACAAGGATCAAGTTGAATCGTTCATTAAGGCGATAGGAGGCTGATAGAGCATGAAAAAATGGAATACCAGTATTACTTTTGAATCGCATGAAGAAGTCGTAGGTGTTTTGAGCGCACTTGAAAAATATAAAGGTGAGTATATTCCGGATGGGGTTGAGGAATTAATAGGTCTGCTTGACACGATGAATCAGGAATGGTCACGCATGGAAGAGGAGCTTCTGCGTGAAAGACTGGCTAATGATGAGTTTTTTCGTTGGGGATATGAAAATTACATGCGGCAAGCAAAAGAAGCGAAAAGACTGGCTTTAAAAGGCGATTCGGCGGAAGTGATAGCAGAAAAGACAGGTCTTTCACTTGAGGACGCAAAGATGGAAGAAGAAACAGTCAAGGCCTTACTGGGAGTGATAAGTGCGGAAGAGATTATTGAGCAGTTCGAGTTGTAAGGGGAGGAATAACACCTCCCCTTTTTAAAGGTCAAAAAGACGTTTCCAGAAGCTCTTTTTTGGTTCGTCTGGGGTTACCGGCGCGGGATCTGCAGCATTATGCACTGGAGCATCTGCAGGGGGATCTGGCTGTTTCTGAGAGAGCAGATTGATCTGCTGTTGTTGAGCAAGCAGTTGTTGCTGTTGAGATAATAGCAACTGCAGTGATTTGATCTGATCATCTTTCTGCTTCAACTCGGTTTGCAATACGTTTAACAACTGTTGGTAACTGTTGGAAAGCTGGTTGAAAGCCTCCTGAGAAGCATTTTCTTCGGCTTTTTCACTTTTTTCGGTGTGATCAGGGAAAATATCAAGGATAGCTTGCCGTTTTAGCATTTTCACGCCATTCTTCTCGACTAAATAGGGTGACAACCGGGTGTTTAACTGTTTGTAAATCGCTTGAGGGGTAAGATTAAGCTCCTCTGCGAACTGTTTTACGGTTAAAAGCTCCTCTGGATCTTGTGTCTTTTGGGTATCATCCATTTTTTTGTGCCTCCTTCTGCAGCTTTTTGATCTTAGCGCTGTATTTTTTCACTACATTGATGCTTAGGCCAGTTCTATCAGCGATTTCGGCGAGTTTAAGGCCCTCGTTGATCAGCATTTTGATAAATTCCTCCGGACTCTCCTGCTCTGATCGCAGATTTGAGCTAATTTGCTTTACGGTTCTAAGGCATAATCCTGTTTTTGCGGCGATTTCGGATAGTTTAAGCCCCTCTTTTTTTAAGGCTGCTACAATTTTTTCCGGATCTTCCTGATCGTTACGCAGATTTGAGCTGATCTGTTTTACAGTTCTAAGGCTCAATCCTGTTTTGTCAGCGATTTCCTGCAGTTTAAGGCCCTCTTCTTTCAGGGATTTCACAATTTCTTCCGGAGTTTCCTGATCAGTACGAAGTTTTGCACTGATCCGTTTTACGGTTCTAAGGCTTAAACCAGTTTTATCAGCAATCTCCTGTAGTTTTAGGCCTTGCGCTATGTAGTCCTTAACCTGTTTTAAGGGATTTTCCGGATTTGATGGTTCGGAATCCTGTCTTGATCGGTTAAAAAGGTCAGGATCGGCATTCCCGAGGCCCAGATTGGCGCGGATGGTTTCATCCTTGAACTTTCTGAGCCATCCAGGGCGGTTTCCCGGCAGCGGCGCGGGCTTACACTCGGACATTACGCGGTGATCCGGCAGCGGATGCGCGAAGCTGCGGTTGAAGTTAAGGACTGCAGCACTCGTTTTCTCCGCGTCCATGCCGGACTGGCGGCAGAAGATCCAGAAGAAATAGCACATCTGCTCACGATAACCAATGTCATAGCCGCGTTTCTGCAGCGTTTCAAGATCCCGGATTCTCGCCCGGGCCAGATCTGCAGTTGATCGGATCAGCTCCGGCTTTGGAACAATTTTCTTTCCGGCGTTGGCTTTCCGTTCCTGCTCTTTTTTTGCTTTCCACTCCTCATAGCCGTCAAACAGCGGTGGAAGAATATAGTCCGCGAGGGCATGGATGTCCCATAATTTCTCGGTATTTGAGGATATAGAGACGGGATAACGTTCTTCCTGCGTAGGGTGGAATGTGCCGCCGGATACGTAACCCTCTACTCTGCTGTTGATGGAGCCAGGGAGGCGGACGTAGCTGGTGAGCTTCTGCGGGGATGCGCAGAAGTCAAAGGCCAGATCTGCAGATGCAGCATTCAGCTTTTTGGTAATCTCCTCTGTGATTCGTTTGAGGAATGTTCTGCAGTTGATTCCCTTTTGACCGCGTGGAACCTGAAATGGCTGATCAAGAACATACACAAGACGGATGTTCCGGGATGCCTCTATGTAGGTTGGGGTAGGGACTCCGGTATATAAGACGGCCTTTGCGACCTGTTTTGTGGCGATAGAGGTAGGGTAATCGTGCTGATCCTGCTCCTTAGATGTCCGGTAATCAACATCAATAGCAAGGGCGCAGACCGCCTTAATATTGGCCTCACGGGCGTTTTCCTTAGTCTTGTAGGTAGAGATAGACAGATAGAGGTTATTCTGGCCATACCGCGCGTTAAGGATCTGCTGCAGGCGCAGCGGATCGCAGAGAGACTGCGGATTGTAGAATCTATGTACAGCGTCGGATGTACTCATGAACTTCATGTAGCCGCATCCGTGCGTGTTGGCATAGAGCATATTTAAGATTTTGGTGCGATCGTATGGTAGCAAAACGCCGCTTTCTTTGCGCAGGGCGTTGTCTGGGGTCGATGTGTACAAAAAAAAGCCCTCCTGTAGCGTACAGAAAGGACAAACCTACTTGACACGCGCTGGGGAAGGCGCTTATAATATTATCTGAGCATAAGACAGATCTTGTAGCGTTGTGGTTAAGTGATGAAGCGTTAACAACAAGTTAATCAAGTTCAACAAACAAGTAGATTTGTCAAAGGAGTCGGCGTGGGGACGCCGGCTCTATTTTTTTATTCTGTTTTGTGTTTTTTAGTGATGATATAAACAAATTATATTGCGTGTAGTGGAAAAAGGCAAGGAAAAGCGCGAAATTTCTGTATTTTTGGGGGCAGAAAAGGGCGATGTCCCTTATATGTACACAAAAATGGGGGTTTTGCGAAAAATATAGATAAAAAATATTTAAACATACATATATAACAAGCGAGTTGCAGCATTTCCAACATGGGTGTAGACTAAGAAAAAAAGTGCCAAAAGTGCAAAAAGTGCAAAAAGTGCCAAATTTCGCCTATATGTATATGGTAAAGGCATTGCCGTGGCTCGTTTGTTGTTGGAGGGTGTTCTATGGGGTCTGTTGGTGATCATTCTTGTGTTCTCTTTCGTTTCTTTTTTTGGGACGGCTATTGGGGGTATGTGTTCCGGGATTCTGAGGGTTACTTTGGGGAACTGCTGAATATTGAGGAGGAACCGGAGGAATTTGGCTATGAGGGGGCGAGTCTGGGGGAGGTGTTTCTGGAGTTCCTCTGTGCGGTCGATGATTACGAGGAGATTGAAAAACGGCTGCAGGAGGATGTAGAGGTTCCCCCGCTGACCGATGAGGAGCTGGATGAGATGTACCAACGGTTCCTCGCCCGTCTACGAGAGCGTTATCTGGATGAGGGGGACGATGGCGGAGAAAAGTAGGGCTATGTTGCTGGAATGGCTGGAAATACCTAAATAGGGCGTATAGGATGCAGGATATGGGAGATCGCCCGGGTGTGAGTGGATGTGGCGCAAGGTGCTGCCTGCCGCCGGGAGAACGTGCATCTGTGCTGCAGATCAAAAATGAATGAAACTTTTGTGATTGATATGAATATGGTATCGTCACAGAAGTTTTTTATTTTGCAAATATCAGAAAATATTTTGCTTTTACCAAAGAAAAGAGAAAATAATATTTAAAAACTAAAATGGTTTGACAAATATAGGCGGCACTTATAGAATAAAATTATCATATGGTTCGTGTAGATCAAAGAAAGGAGATTAAGCGTATGAAGAAACGAGTGACGACGTTATTATTGACAGGTGTTTTGATGGTAATGAGCAGTGTTCCGGCAATGGCAGCGGCAAGAATCGCCGTTGGCCCATGTCCGAAGTGTGGTGTGCAGGCTTGTAGCACGACGACAAGCACAGGTTATGAGCATGATGAACAGTTTGCTTGTAAACATGGTAAGAGCGGCTATGATCGCTATAAAGTTTACAAAATAGTGACCCGGAAAAATTGCTCTAACTGCGGATATTCCAACAGTACGACAACAGAAAGACATGATTTTTATAAATGTGAGGGACATTAAAAGGCGTAGAGGGTGAAAAAATGAAAAAAATAGTTGTTTCGGTATTTGCTTGTACTGCAGTATTGGCTTTTATCGCTTGTGGAAAAACAGCTTCTGTAGGAAGTAGCTCCAGTTCAGCAACATCGACAGCGACAACTACGGCTACATCGACGCAGGAGGAGAAGGTACAGAAACCAACCCGTGTGAATCAGGAGTCAAGAATATCTCCGGGAGTGCAGAAAAATGAACCGGTTTATTGGTATACAACTCCGAGCCGGGCGCATCACTCAGAGAGTAATCATCATCACTAAGTAAGAAGAGAAGAGGTATCTTAACGGATACCTCTTTTTTATTTTGTTTTTTTTCGGTTTTGTCATTCTGTATTTGCACAATCAATTAATCACGAAAGGAGAACGAGGAAGTACATGAAAGACAATATGTAGAACAGAAATCCATGAAAGACACATCTTGTTGTGTTTCGTCAGGGATTGGGTGAATCTTTGGCTGAAACTAAGTCGCACAAACAGGTACAGGGAATGTACGTTTCGTGCTAAGGCTGCGACCAGTGATCAGATGAAGTCCTGGGCAGCAACGTTGATCTCACTGGGGAAGTGATGGATCACAGGAATTGGACAGAAAATTCATCGCGTACCCGTGTCCCCATTGACGGGGCGGACATAAGGACGCGCCGTCAATGGGGCATACGCACGGAAAATGCAGGAAAAATGGGGACTTTCAGGGATTTTAAGGGGATTTTTTGGGAAAAGGTACGTCCCCGGCCTATGGACAGAAAGGAAAGAATACAGATGGCAAGGAGAGGAAAGGCAAATCTGGAACAACAGATGAGATCCGCGGTTTTTGGAGCGTTCCGGGAGGGCATGGACAAGCGGTCAGCCAAAATGCAGGGCGCGGATCAGATGGAAAAAAAGATATATTCTTACGCCAGCCGGAACCAGTTGTTGGATCGGATTCATGATTTTGTTGGGACGATGAAGGACGATCTGAGACAGGAGGGGATTCGAAAAAGAGAGGAGCTGCGGCCGGAGCATGTCGAAAAATATCTGGAAATAAAGGCGACAACATGCAGCCAGAATACGATCAACGAATACGCAAGCGAACTCAAAAAGATCGGTCGGCTGATCGGAATAGATCTGCAGGTGGAGCCGGTGATCGCCATCCGGAAGAAATCGGACAGCCGCGGGGCGGAATCGGTTATGAGCAGGGAAGATCTGGGTAAGATTCTGGAATATGCCCGGGAGCATCCGGATTCCGGATCAAGCGTTGCGATCCGGCTGGAAGCACTGATTGGGGTCCGGGTCGGGGACCTGGCCTATGGCATCCGGATCGATCAGGGGAAGCTGCGGATCAAGAGCAAGAACGGAAAATGGTGTGAGAGGATGATCACACCGGAAATCCGGAAGATTTTGGAATCGGAGAGTTGCCGGAAACTGATAGACGGGGATCGGATCAGGTTCCCAAAAGATGGGTCAATCAATAAATATCTCTTACGGACGGAGAGAAAGCTGGGATTGGAGGAGCATAGCTTTCACGACATCCGCCGAAGGATCGCCCAGGATAAATATGACGAGTTCCGCACCAGCGGAATGAGCCGCAGCGACTCGCTGCGGGCAGTTTCGGCCTGGCTAAACCACGGGCCGGATCGCCAAAAGATGCTTCTGGAATCGTATATTGCGGATCCATGGTGAAAAAATAGAAAAAAATAGAGCGGTTATTGACAAAACCACTCTAATGAGCTATACTTTAAGAGCAGATTTTAATAAAACCACTCTGGAAAAGAGAAAGGAGAACACCATGACGGCAGTTTCAATCAAATCAACGGGATCAATTTGTATAGGTGCATTGACCGCTACATTAGCTTTGCGGGGCTTCGAGGTATCAAATGGCAGATCGTATGTGGAGGCGTGTAGCGATGAGCGGAATTTGGCAATTTTACCAGTCACACGTTGTTTATCGAACAAAGAGAGAATGGAAACGACATCGGTTGTGGCAACGAAAGTAGGAATAAGCCGATTCTTGCGTCATTATGGATTGGATCCGGAGAGAATTTTGAAACAGGGGATACCGAAGGAAGAATTTACGGTCAGCCTGGATGCAGGAGAAGATGCAATTCCATGCATCGGATACTGCGTTTGCAAATATGACTACAATGATATTGAGATCCTGGTCGTTCCGATTTATGAGATTATTGAGAGATCAAAAAGAGGAGGAATTTTTTCCGTGGCAGAAAAAACGGGAAATTTTAATTTTGATTTCGAAAAAATTGGTGGGAATAGAACACCGGAAGGAGCGATTGTCCGAGGTTTTTTTAAAGGAGAACTTGCTGAGTAAAAATAGAGGGCGCGAAAATTATTTTTTTGCGTCCTCTATTTTTTTTTGATAGAAGTCTCTTTCTTCTTCCGGAAAGTCCAATAAATCCCTCAAAAAATCATATGTCTGATCAAAAGAGAGATTTTTTTTAATCATATATGTCTGGATCATTCTGGTTCGTTCTTTTTCAACGCCTTGCTTAATGGAAAGCTCAAGTCCTTTGAGATAACCTTGTTCAATTAATTCATCCGTATGAGTTCGCAAAATTTTTCCACCCAATTTGAATCAGCTCCTTTCTGGATTTTCTAAAAAGTGGGAATTAAAAAAATCAAAAATCGAAAAATGGAAAATCTCAAATTTGCAAAAATCAATTTTGAAAAATTGAGAAAATGGATTTTGTGGTTTTTGAAAAAATCAAAAAGTGAAAAATGAAAAATGCAGAAAATCAAAATGGAGAGATCGAAAAAACGCCGTGTACAAATAATGTACATGAGGAAATCTGCAGATCGGAGAACAAAAAAACTGCAGATTGCGTCGATTTTTGGCGCTTTTCGGAAATCCCGCATAAACACTGGGTTTCCTCGCTGTGTACAAATAATGTACACAAACCTGTATAAAGCATAATAATATTAGCAAGATACGCAAATTGTTAACAATTTGCACCACTTGTTAGGGGGTTCCCCCCTAAGACCCTGTGTAGTGTACGTAATTCCTCTTAGCCGATATTAATATTATCGGGCGATGCGTAATCAAGAATTTCATTTTCTTCCTGATCAGAATTTGTTTCTGCGTCAGTGTCGATGTTTAAAACGCTAAGGAGTCCCTGCGCGACAGATTCTGTAATGAGAGTTCTTAACGTTGGCTCCGGCGTTGCAATCATTCCGTAGGATCGGACGGCCTCGATGATGAAAGCGTTGCGGTTTGTAAAACCGTACGCTTCAAAATTATCAATTTTGGAAATTACGTCCGGGTCGTTTGTGTAGATGTGAAAATCTTTTCTTGCCATTTTTTGTTCTCCTTAATTTTGATTTTTCAATTTGCTTGCTGCATTAACTGGATGTATTTCTTGAGCGTGTTTCTGGAAATCTGATGTTTCCGCATGAGATCCACTTGCTTAATGCTCCGATCGGAAAGGTAGAGCTTTATGTCAGTTTGCAAATCATCACTCAATTTCTCAATTTGGCCTTTAGGCCTGCCGGATTGCTTTGGACTTGCCTGGATTCCATCTTTGATTCTCTTAACGATGGTTTTACGTTCCGTTTCGACGCGATCCAGCTCGACGATCAGCAGCAGCTTAATGGTTCCCTGCAGGGCAGTTTTGGTAACAATGCTCTGTTCCTCTGCTATTCCCATCATTTTCTTGATGTAATCGCTGCTCACGGTCGGGTTATCGAGGAAGATGAGGGAAATCCCGCTGTTTAGCAGATCCATGTACACCTGATAGCTTTCTTCCGCGTCCGCGCGCGTAAATCTTGAAATATCCTTCATGATGATCGTGTCCCCGGCCTGCAGGCGGCTGATCAGCTTCTTCCAGCGCGGACGATCAAAGGATTTGCCGGAACAATCGTCTTTGTAGCAGTCCTGCTCATCATATTCGATCTGGTTGCTCCTGCAGTAACTCTTAATGGCCTGTTCTTGCCGGGAATACTTCTGTTTTCCGCGTTCTTCTTCCGTGGAGATGCGCATGTAGTAGTATATCGTTCCCATCTTATCTATCCTATCCCTCCTTCATTGTGTCAAAAAAACTCAAGTTATCCTGCCACTTATATTATACTGTCAAAAAAACTAGATGTCACGAAAAACAGCCTTAATTTGTGAGAATTTGACACTTTTGCAAAAAACTATTTGCCGATATGTTTTTTTGACACTTTTTGACGGAGATAACCGCGATGTGCACCAAAATGGACGAAATATGGGAAATTCGGCGAATATAGTGCGCTATGAGGGTCGGCGATGCCCTAAGAAAATAAGCGTTATACATAACAATAACAATGTATAACATATGTATAACGACAACTTGACAGGAGCGTCGAGGAGTGCTATTTTGGTGATATAACAACAAAATAACCACGAAAGCGAGGAAAAGAGAATGGGAGAAGTCAAACAGACCAATTTTCGCGTTGACCAGGACACAGCGGATAAGTTTCGGGAGTTCTGCGCGGCGGCCGGAATGAACCAGGCACAGGGATTTGACCACATGATGCAGGTATTGGAGCTGGATCGCGCAAAAGAGGCGGTGCCGAGCCGGGCAACAGAGATTGAGGAATATGAAATGCACGTTAAGGCGATCTTGAGCGCCTATACGAACAGTCTTGCAATCAATAATGACGCGGAAGAGCGCGTAAAAGAGCAGTTTTCGGCATCATTGGAGAGCAAGGATAAGACGATTCAGGATCTGCAGGGACAGATAGCACACCTAAAGGAAGAAAAAGATACTGCAGAGAAGATGGCTGCCGGCGCGGCAGAAACTGCAGCACAATCCATGAAAGAAGCGGCTGCAGCCACGGAGAAAGCGGAGTCTGCAAGCCAGCTCGTAGCCGAAAAAGACCGAACGATCGGAACATTGGCGGAAAAATTGGCAACGGCAGAAGCGAAAAGTGAGGGATATGATGCCCTTGAGCAGAAAGAAAAGGAATCACAAGAGCAGATCCGGACGCTGCAGCTTACGATCGAAGAGCAGAAGAAAGACCATGCTGCAGAAATGAAAGATCTGCAGAGGGATACGGAGCGTAAAATTTCGGATGCGCAGAAAGATGCTGAACTGGAAGTTGTGAGTAAAGTAGCGGAGAAAGAAAGAGAGTTGAACGTGAAAATGCTGCAGTTGGAACGCGAGAACGCGAAGCTGCAGGCGAAAATCGAGATACTGGAGGAAAAGCTGCA
>JABLTS010037319.1_pt1 | contig 10174 bp, 7 predicted proteins | sample 7160081 | NCBI WGS metagenome assembly JABLTS01 (sample SAMN14651231, study PRJNA627086) | human gut metagenome | isolation source: feces | host: Homo sapiens
AGATTGACCGGGCTCTCCTCCAGGATGGGGCAGTCGGTCAGAACGCTGCCCGGGGCGGCATGGAGCTTACAGGCGGCAAACTTGTCGTTGTCGCGGCCGCTCTTCACGCCGCACCAGTCGATGGCGCGCACCAGCTTTTCAGTGGGCAGATTGATGGCGAACTGCCCGCTCTCGCACAGCAGCTGATGGCTGTACCGCTCCGGGCGCACGCTGATGGATACCATGCTGGGCTGGGTGCAGATGGTGCCTGTCCAGCCGATGGTGATAAGGTTGGGCTTATCCAGCCCGCCGCAGGATACCAGTACCGGCGGCTCCGGGTTCAAAAGGGTGCTGCCCTTCCAACTTTGCTTGCTCATCCGTGATATTTCCTTTCGTAGGGAGCCCATGTGCGCTCCGAGATGATATAGCGCGGGCGGGCCTTTGTTTCCATATAGATCTTGCCGATATACTCACCGATCACGCCCAGACACACCAGCTGCACACCGCTCATAAAGCAGACGATGCAGACGGTGGAGGCCCAGCCTGCCACGCTGCTGCCCATGGCAGCGCACACGATGGCCCAGATGACCCCGATAAAGCTGACAAGGCTCACCACGATGCCCGCTCCGGTGATGATGCGGATAGGCTTGTTGGAAAGGCTGGTAATGCCGTCAAAAGCCAACGCCAGCATCTTGCTCAGGGGGTAGTGGCTCTCGCCGGCCAGGCGCTCGTGGCGCTCGTAGGTGACCACATCGTGGGCAAAGCCCACCAGCGGCACCATGCCCCGCAAAAAGATGTTGACCTCTTTGTAATCCGCAAAGCTTTCCAGCACACGGGTACTGATCAGGCGGTAGTCTGCGTGGTTGAACACGATATCTGCGCCCAAGGCGTTCATCACATGATAAAAGCCCTCGGCGGTGAACCGCTTGAAGAAGGTGTCAGTGTCCCGGCGGCTGCGCACACCGTACACCACCTCGGCACCGTCCAGATACTTTTTCACCATCTCGTCCATGGCGTTGATATCGTCCTGACCGTCGCAGTCGATGGAGATGGTGATATCGCAGCTGTCGCTGTGCAGCGCCTCCATCAGCCCCGCCAGCACGGCGTTCTGGTGGCCGCGGTTGCGGCTCTGGGAAATGCCGATATAGTGCTCGTCCTGTGCGGCAAAGCCTTGGATCAGTTCCCACGTTTTGTCGCGGGAGCCATCGTTGACAAAGAGCACCCGGCTTTTATCGCTGACCAGCCCCTGTGCGGTCAGACTGCGGATCTTTTCCAGAAACATGGGTGCTGTAATGGGCAGCACCTGCTCCTCGTTGTAGCAGGGGATCACGATCCAGAGTACGGGCTTGGACATTGTTTTATCGCTCCTTATTGATAAAAGTAGTCAGGGGGTCACTGCACCATCTGCTGCAAGGCATCCGGCTCCAGCAGCTTGAAGCTGCTGCGGTAGGTGTCGATGAGCCCTTCCTTCTGCATGGTGCTCAACTCCCGGGAAAGGGCGCTGCGGTCGCAGTTGAGGTAATCCGCCAGCTGGATGCGGGAGAAGGGGATGCTGAAGGTCAGGCTGTGGGCGCGGGCGGCCTCGCTGAGCAGATAGGCCGCTACCTTGGCGCGCAGGCTCTTCATCACCAGCAGGTCGATGCGGCGGGAGAGGGAAAAATATTTATCGCTGATGGTGCGCACAAGGTTCTGCACCACCCGCTGGTGGGCGGGGCTGCCGTCCGAGAGCAGCAGCCGCTCGTAGGGCAGCAGCAGCACCTCACAGGGGGCGGCAGCCAGCACGGTGACCGGGCTGGACAAGCTGGAGCCTCCCAGCACGTCCCCGAACACCCCGCCCGGCTCTACCTGGGCGATGGGGATGCGCACCCCGCCCGGTGCCGGGCGGTAGGCCTCCAGCTCGCCGGACAGCACGATGCCCACCCGGCGGCTGGGCTCCCCCGCCAGCACAAGGGCTTCGCCCTTGCCGTAGCTGCGCACACTGCCCCCCAGCCTGGACAGCAGCGTGCTGAGCTCCGCAGCGGAAAGCCCCGCGAACAGCGTGGTGGTTTGTAACAGCGGCAGATAATTATTCATCGCAACTCCGCAGAGAAAATAGCGTTCTCCGCAGCCTCCTGCAATTACGTTGCGCACGCAACGGTATTTTTACCCCTATTATAGTAAACTGGAACGCGCAAAGCAAATGATTTTGCAAAATTTTTCAAAAAAAGACCGGTTTCCGCTTCCCGTACCGGGGCGTGCCGGGTGTGAAAAGGAGTATTTCATGAAAAAAATCCTGTCCTTACTGCTGGCGTTCAGCCTTGCACTGAGCCTTGCAGCCTGCGGCGGCAGCGCAAGCTCTGCCGCTTCCAGCGCAGCGGTGTCCGAAGTTGCTTCCTCTGCGGCTGCTTCCGAGGAAGAAGAGACCGCAGCGCCGCTGTCTGCTACCGAGCCGCTGCGTATCGCCGGGCTGAAGGGCCCCACCACCATGGGGCTTGTCAACCTGCTCTCGATGGAGCAGGCCGGGACTGCCGCCATGGACTACGATCTGCAGCTTTACGGCGCTGCGGATGAGATCGTGCCGCTGCTCATCAAGGGCGAGCTGGACATGGCTGCTATCCCGGCCAATCTGGCTGCGACCCTGTACCAGAAAACCAGCGGCGGCATTCAGGCCGTGGCGGTGAACACTTTGGGCGTTTTGTATGTGGTGGAGCAGGGCGACACCGTTCACAGCACGGCCGACCTCAAGGGCCGCACCATCCTGTCCACCGGCAAGGGCACTACCCCGGAGTATGTGCTGCGCTATCTGCTTACCGCCAACGGCCTTGACCCGGACAAGGATGTGGATATCCAGTATTACAGCGAGGCTACTGAGGTAACCGCCCAGATGGCCAGCACGCAGGACGCCATTGCGGTGCTGCCCCAGCCCTATGTGACCGCTGCCGGGCTGAAGGACGACACCCTGCGGGTAGCTCTTGACCTGACCGCCGAGTGGGACAAGGTGGCAGACACCCAGCTGATCACCGGTGTGACCGTGGTGCGCAAGGCCTACGCCGAGGAGCACCCGGACGTGGTAGCCGCCTTTCTGGCAGACTACGCCCAGAGCGTGAACGCCGCCAACACCGATCTGGACGGCACCGCCGCTCTGTGTGAGGAGCAGGGCGTGGTGGCAAAAGCCGCCATTGCCAAAAAGGCACTGCCCAACTGCAACATCGTCTGCCTGACTGGCGAGGAACTGAAAGCAGACGTCTCCGGTTACCTGCAGGTGCTCTACGATGCCGACCCTGCCGCCGTGGGCGGTACGCTGCCCGGCGAGGATTTCTACTGGGCAGCCCAGTAACAGCCTGAAAAAAGCATTCCATCTCCCGCCGCTCTGCCGTGGTACGCAGCGCGGCGGTTTTTGTTTCCCGGTTGAAATTCCGCTGCAAAAGTTCTACAATAGAGGCACATTATAGAATATGGAGGGAAAACCTATGGCTTGCACTACCATTCTGGTCGGCAAGGCAGCATCGTACGATGGCTCTACCATGATCGCCCGCAACGATGACTCCGGCTCCGGCCATTTCACCGCTAAAAAATTTACCGTGATCCACCCGGAGGAGCTGCCCAAGACCTACCGCAGCGTCCTCTCCCATGTGGAGATCCCCCTGCCGGAAGGCGCACTGCGGTTTACTGCCATGCCCAACGCCGTGGAGGGTAAGGGTATCTGGGCGGCTTCCGGTGTCAACGCCGCTAACGTGGGCATGACCGCCACCGAGACCATCACCTCCAATCCCCGCGTGCTGGGCGCAGACCCGCTGGTGGAGTATCAGCCCGCCAAGGGTGAAAAGCCCGAGGTGCCCGGCGGCATCGGCGAGGAAGATATCGTCTATCTGGTGCTGCCCTACATCCATTCTGCCCGCGAGGGCGTGCTGCGTCTGGGCAGCCTGCTGGAACAGTACGGTACTTACGAAATGAACGGCATCGCTTTTCAGGACGTAAACGAGATCTGGTGGCTGGAGACCATCGGCGGTCACCACTGGATCGCCCGCCGCGTGCCGGACGATGTGTATGTGGTCATGCCCAACCAGCTGGGCATCGACACCTTTGATCTGGAAGATGCCTTCGGCGCACAGGAAAACTACCTCTGCTCTGCCGACCTGCGGGAGTTCATTGCCAAGAATCACCTCGACCTTTCTTTGGACGGCGCGCTGAATCCCCGGGACGCCTTTGGCAGCCACGATGACGCCGACCACGTTTACAACACCCCCCGTGCATGGTATATGCTGCGCTACCTCAACCCCCGCACATGGGTGTGGGAGGGTGCCGACGCCGACTACACCCCCATGTCCGATGACCTGCCGTGGTGCATGGTGCCGGAGCGCAAGGTGACCCCGGAGGACATCAAGTATATGCTGTCCAGCCACTATCAGGGCACCCCCTACGACCCCTACCGGAGCTACGGCGACAAGTCCGCAAAGGGCGCGTACCGTTCCATCGGCATCAACCGCAATGACTTTATGGCGCTTTTGCAGATGCGTCCCGACCAGCCGGAGGAATCCCGCGCTGTGGAGTGGGTGGCCTATGCATCCAACGCCTTCAACACCATGGTGCCCTTTTACGCCAACGTGGAGCGTACCCCGGAGTATCTGGCCAACACCACCGGCACTGTGTCCACCGATAACTTCTACTGGACCAGCCGTCTGATTGCCGCCATGGCAGACGCCTCCTATAACAAATCCCTCTTCCACCTCGAGCGCTATGAGGAGGCCGTGCTCTCCGCTGCCCGCGCACTGGTGAACGGGTACGACGCAAAGCTTGCCGCCGAGCCGGACGCTGCAAGCCGCGCCGCCCTGCGGGAGGAAGCCAACACCGCCATTGCCGCTATGCTGCAGGAGAAGGCCGCCGACACGCTGGACAAGGTTCTGTTTGAGCTGAGCAGCCAGATGAAGAACGCCTACTCCCGCTCGGATGCCTGATGTAAACCAGCCTGAACGCCAAAACCGGTCACGACCGGTCACATAAACGCAGAAAAGACCACCGCATACACAAGTGCGGTGGTCTTTTTGCGTGCAAAAAGCTCTTGTATCCAAGGCGCTGGAAATTCTGCACAAAAATGATGAAAATTCTTTGTGATCGAAAATGACCGAAGCTGATTGATTTTGACAAGATTTTTGCTATAATAAAGATGCAAACAACCAAAACACGCCAAGACCGTGCGGAAACGGTCAGGCGTGGGAAGGAAAGAAGGGAAAAGACACCATGCTGGCGGAGGAACGTTTTGCGCTGATCCTAGAGCAGCTGAACGAGCAGCGCACCGTGACGGTGCAGCAGCTGTGTGAGGCGCTGCACACCAGCGAATCCACGATCCGGCGTGACCTGACCGAGTTGGACCGGCAGGGCAGGCTGACCAAGGTACACGGAGGGGCCACCCTGCCGGACAGCCGCTTTCTGGCAGACGAGCCTACCATGGAGGCTAAGGAGACGCTGGCGGTAGCCGAAAAGCGCAGCATTGCCGCAGCCGCCGCAGCGCTCATTGCTGCCGAGGATTTTGTATTCATTGATGCAGGCACCACCACGCTGGAGCTGGTGCGGGCGTTGACGGGTGTGGCGCTCAAAGCCACCTATGTGACCAATGGCGTGGCGCACGCCCGGCTGCTGGCGCAGAAGGGCTGCCGGGTGTATCTGCCCGGCGGGCTACTGCGCCCCCAGACCGAAGCCATCGTGGGCGCTCCGGCGGTCAGCAGCATCCAGCAATATAACTTCACTAAAGCGTTCATGGGTGCCAACGGCGTGGCGCTGGAGGCGGGCTTTACCACCCCGGACCCCGAGGAAGCAGCGGTAAAGGCCGCTGCCGTCCGCCGCGCCCGGGAAAGCTGGTTCCTTGTGGATGACGCCAAATTTGCTAAAATTTACCCGGCGGTCATCACGGACCTGCACGGCGGTGCCATCCTGACCAACCGCTGCCCGAACCCGAAATATAAGCAGTATACGTTCGTAAAGGAGGCAGAAGCATGATCTACACCGTTACTTTTAACCCGGCTATTGACTACGTTGTGCGTCTGGACGCACCGCTGGAGGTGGGCGCAGTGAACCGCGCCCAAGGCGAGGATTGCGTGCTGGGCGGCAAGGGCATCAACGTGTCCGGCGTGCTGGCGCAGCTGGGCTGCGAGAGCGTGGCACTGGGCTTTGTGGCCGGGGAGACCGGCGCATGGCTGGAGCGCGGTCTGGCGGCACAGGGGCTCAAGACCGACTTTGTGCATCTGGAAAACGGCATGACCCGCATCAACGTCAAGATCAAGGCCGGGCAGGAGACTGAGCTGAACGGCGCAGGCCCTGCCATCCCGGAAAGCGCTTTGCAGCAGCTGGAAGCCCAGCTGGACAAGCTGGCCGAGGGCGATATCCTTATTCTGGCAGGCAGCATCCCGGCAAGCCTGCCGCAAAGCGTCTACGAGCGGCTGCTGGCGCGGCTGCAGGGCAGGGGCGTGCGCGCCGTGGTAGATGCCACCCGCGACCTTCTGGTAAACGTGCTGCCCTACCATCCCTTCCTCATCAAGCCCAACAACCATGAGCTGGGCGAGATCGTGGGCAAGGTACTGACTACTGACGCCGAGATCGTGGCAGCTGCCCGTACTTTGCAGGAAAAGGGCGCGCGCAACGTGCTGGTAAGCATGGCCGGGGACGGTGCGCTGCTGCTGGACGAGCAGGGACAGGTGCACCGCATCGGTTGCCCCAAGGGCAAGGTGGTCAACAGCGTGGGCGCAGGCGACAGCATGGTGGCCGGTTTTGTGGCCGGGTATCTGCAAAGCCGCAGCTACGCGCAGGCGCTGCGTCTGGGCACGGCCTGCGGCAGCGCAACGGCTTTCAGCCTTGGGCTTGCCACAAAGGAAAAGATCGACGAGCTGCTGGCGCAGCTTTGATAGGGTAAAAGGAACAAAGGAGGAACGTTTATGCGCATTACCGAGTTATTTACCGCACAGTCCATTGCGCTGGACGAAGCGCTGCAGACGCAGGAGCAGATATTGAGCCGTCTGGTGGAACTGCAGGCTACCCACGGCAACATCACCGACAAAGAGGCTTACAAAAAGGCACTCTACGCCCGCGAGGCCGAGGGCTCTACCTATGTGGATAACGGCATCACTGTGCCCCACGCCAAGACCAATGTGGTTACCCGCCCCAGTCTGGCCGCCCTGCGGCTGAGCACCCCGGTGCAGTACAACGCCGAAGATGACGGCACCACCGACCTGCTGTTTGCCATTGCCGCACCGGAAAACGGCAGCCTGCATGTGGATATGCTGGCCCGCATGATGCAGATGCTGATGAACGAGGACTTTGTGGAAAAGCTGAAAGCTGCCAAGACCCCCAAGGAGTTCTTGGAGTGCATCGACGCGCAGGAAGAAGCACAGTTTGGTGCAGAGAGCTTTACCCAGCAGGCTATCCCGCAGGACGGCTACCGCATTCTGGCTGTGACCGCCTGCGTCAACGGCATCGCCCACACCTACATGGCGGCAGAAGCACTGACCAAGGCCGGTGATAAGCTGGGTCTGCCCACCAAGGTGGAGACCAACGGCTCGGACGGCGCAAAGAACATCCTGACACGCGCCGAGATCGCCGCCTGCGATGGTATTATCGTAGCAGCGGAGAAAAAGGTGGAAACCGCCCGCTTTGACGGCAAGCCGGTGCTGTTCACCCGCGTAGATGACGGCATCCATAAGCCGGAGGAACTGATCAAGAAGATCGCCCACGGCGAGGTGCCTGTGTTCCACGCCGAGGGCGGCGCAGCAGCCGAGGACGACACCGCCGGTAAGGACAGCTTTGGCCGCAGCCTGTACAAGAACCTGATGAACGGCGTTTCCCATATGCTGCCCTTCGTGGTAGGCGGCGGCATCATGATCGCGCTGGCCTTCCTGTTGGATGATTACAGCATCAACCCCGCAAACTTCGGCATGAACACCCCCGTTGCCGCCTTCTTCAAGACGGTGGGCAACGCAGCCTTCGGCTATATGCTGCCCATTCTGGCAGGCTTCATTGCCATGTCCATCGCCGACCGCCCGGGCTTGGCCGTAGGCTTTGCAGGCGGCGTGCTGGCTATGAACGGCACAAACTTCACCGACCTTGCCGCAGGCAGCACCACCGGCATCTCCGGCGGCTTCCTTGCAGCGCTGCTGGCCGGTTTTGCAGCGGGCTACATCGTGCAGTTTCTTAAAAAGATCACCGAAAAGCTGCCCGCCAGTTTGAACGGTATCCGGCCCATGCTCATTTACCCGCTGGGCGGCATTCTTATCGTAGGTGCGATGATGTGCGCCGTGAACCCGGTTATGGGCATGATCAATACCGCCATGACCGACTGGCTGAACGCACTGGGCGGCAGCTCCAAGGTGCTGCTGGGTGCTATCGTGGCCGGCATGATGAGCGTGGATATGGGCGGCCCGGTCAACAAGGCAGCCTACGTCTTTGGCACCGCAGCCCTTGCCTCCGGTAACTACGAGGTGATGGCCGCCGTCATGGTGGGCGGCATGGTGCCTCCCATCGCTATTGCCCTGTCCACCACCTTCTGCCCCCGCAAGTGGACGTTGGACGAGCGCCGCAACGGCATTGTGAACTACGTCATGGGCCTGTGCTTCGTGTCTGAGGGCGCTATCCCCTACGCAGCAGCCGACCCGCTGCGCGTCCTGCCCAGCTGTGTCATTGGCTCTGCAGTGTCTGGTGCGCTGTCCATGACCTTCGGCTGCGCACTGCGCGCACCCCACGGCGGCATCTTCGTATTCCCGGTGGTGGATCACGCTGCGCTGTACTGCGTGGCGCTGGCTGTGGGCAGTGTGCTGGGTGCGGTGATCCTGAGCCTTGTCAAAAAGACCCAGCCCGCCGAGGCAAAATAACAAGCCATTCTCTTCTCCATACGGATAGTTCTTCATAAGAGCAAAGGGGACTGCCGCACACCGCGGCAGTCCCCTTTGCGTTTTGCGCAGGCACCATTTTCACAAAAAACAGGACAATATACCGCCCAAAACGGCCTATCCTGCCGGAATTGCGTTCAGTGCTTTGTTTTGCATTGCACCCCACCCCGGGCTGTGGTATACTTATATTCGTGATTTTAAAGCCCGGGTATGGTGTGCCGGGCCACCAGAGAGGAAACGAACGATGAAAATAGGATTTGACAACGACAAATATCTTGCGATGCAGTCCGAGCATATCCGCGAGCGCATCAAGAAGTTTGACAATAAGCTGTATCTGGAATTCGGCGGCAAGCTGTTCGACGATTACCACGCCTCCCGCGTGCTGCCCGGCTTTCAGCCGGACTCCAAGCTGCAGATGCTTTTGCAGCTCAAGGAGCAGGCCGAGATCGTCATCGTCATCAGCGCCGAGGATATCATCAGCAGCAAGGTGCGCGGCGACTACGGCATCACCTACGATCTGGACGTGCTGCGTCTCATCGACGCTTTTCAGGGGATGGGGCTGTATGTGGGCAGTGTGTGCGTGACCAAGTACACCGCCGCCGCCGAGGTGGAAGCCTTTGAAAAGCGGCTGAGCAGTCTGGGCATCCGCACCTTCCGCCACTACAAGATCCCCGGCTACCCCAACGATGTGGCCCGCATTGTCAGCGACGAGGGCTACGGCCGCAACGAGTACATTGAGACCGAGCGCCCGCTGGTGGTCATCACTGCGCCCGGCCCCGGCAGCGGAAAAATGGCCGTCTGCCTGTCCCAGCTGTACCATGAATATAAGCGGGGCGTCAAGGCCGGTTACGCCAAGTTCGAGACCTTCCCCATCTGGAACATTCCCCTGAAGCATCCGGTCAATCTGGCCTACGAGGCCGCCACCGCCGACCTGAACGATGTGAACATGATCGACCCCTTCCATCTGGAAGCCTACGGCGTGACCACCGTCAACTACAACCGCGACATCGAAATTTTCCCGGTGGTGAACGCCATGTTCGAGCTCATCGCGGGCGAGAGCCCCTACAAGAGCCCCACGGACATGGGCGTGAACATGGCGGGCAACTGCATCGTGGACGACGAGGTCTGCCGCGAAGCTTCCTGCAAGGAGATCGTCCGCCGTTACTTCAAGTGCCTGTGTGAGCAGAAGGTCACCGGCACCGTGAAGGAAAGCGAACGCTACAAGCTGGAACTGCTGATGAACCAGGCGGGCCTGACCGTGGGTGCCCGCGAGGTGGAAAAGCAGGCCCATGCCCGCAGCGAGAGCACCGGCGGGGCCCCGGCTGTGGCCATCGAGCTGGCCG
>JABLTS010120899.1_pt1 | contig 10157 bp, 8 predicted proteins | sample 7160081 | NCBI WGS metagenome assembly JABLTS01 (sample SAMN14651231, study PRJNA627086) | human gut metagenome | isolation source: feces | host: Homo sapiens
CAATTCTTCTGCGATTTCAGCGAAGCTTGCCGGATCGGATGCAGTGCAGAGGCGTTTGCATACCGGCAGCTCGAGCGGATCTTTGCAGAAGGCTCGAAGGGCAGGAGAAGTGGTCGTCGCCCCGAACTCGTAGAGCGTGGCGGCGATTTCAGTCGCCGAACCCCAATAAACCGTGCATGCCTTCCTTGATTCGAGGGCGAATTCCGTTGCGGTGCGGACGATGTTTTTCGGCCCTCGCATCGAGTAGGTTCCCGCTTCCGTTACTTCGAACGTAGGGAAGGTCGATTGATCGGCGCGTTCGGGAAGTTTGGTGAGGTCGGTTTCGACGTAAATCGCGCTACCGAAATCCTTGTCCGATGCGAGAACCTTTGCCTGCGTCGAGTTCACTTTGATCGAGTAGAGAGCCATTCCCCTGCCGTGGACTCCCCATTTGTCCATGTGGACAGTGTCGAGCTTGGAAGTGACGCGCGGTTCGAAGACCTTCTCATGCAAGGCGAGTGGAATGCCGTCTCCGTCGTCGAGCATCGTGAGCTTGCGAGTATTCCCGTCGCGTCCTACCGCAAGGAAAATGGTGCGAGCATGGGCGTCTCGTGCGTTGCGAAGCAGCTCGATAACGATGTCCTCGGTCGATCGGATGTCGTGGGCAGCTTGACGCCGCTCCGCTTCGGACGTGCGAAGACGAACGAAGCCATCCCCTAAATCGTCTTCGATTCGGAGATGGCTTTCGTCACAGATGGAATCAACGAATTGTTCGAGATTCGATGCGCCCATGTATTATTTTGCAATCCCGATGGCTCGGCTTTCGCGGATGACAACGACCTTGACCTGGCCCGGGTACTGCATCTCGCTCTCAATGCGGTGAGCGATATCGTGAGCCAAGACGATGGTCTGAGCCTCATCGACGACTTCGGGCTCGACCATGACGCGGACTTCGCGGCCGGCCTGGATAGCGTAGGTGCGCTCGACGCCCTTGTAGGAGTTGGCGATTTCCTCGAGCTTCTCAAGACGCTTGACGTATGCGTCGAGGGTTTCTTTACGTGCACCAGGACGCGCTGCGGAAACGGCGTCGGCGGCCTGCACGAGTACGTCGAGGACGCTGTTCGGCTCGACGTCGTTGTGGTGTGCTTCGATCGCATGGACAATTTCGGGACGCTCTCCGAAGCGGCGTGCAAGGTCTGCGCCGATGACGGCATGGCTGCCCTCAACTTCGTGGTCAACCGCCTTGCCTAGGTCGTGCAGCAAGCCGGCTCGCTTGGCAGGAATCGGGTCGAGCCCAAGTTCGGAGGCCATGACGCCGGAGAGATATGCAACCTCAAGCGAGTGGTTGAGCACGTTTTGGCCGTACGAGGTGCGATAGCGAAGGCGGCCTAAGGTTCTTACGAGCTCGGGATGCAGGTCGTGGATCCCCGTGTCGAAAGCCGCTTGCTCGCCCGCTTCGCGAACGCGCTGGTTAACGTACTGCTCGGCTTTGCCGAACATCTCCTCAATGCGCGCCGGGTGGATGCGGCCGTCAGCGATGAGATTCTCCATCGTGACGCGGCCGATTTCGCGGCGAACGGGGTCGAAGCATGAGATGGTGACGCACTCGGGAGTGTCGTCGATGATGAGGTTCGTGCCGGTGAGCTGCTCGAACGAGCGGATATTGCGGCCCTCTCGTCCGATGATGCGGCCTTTGAGGTCGTCGGACGGGATATGGATCGTCGACACCGTGTTCTCAGCCGAATGGTCGGCAGCCACGCGCTGGATGGCGAGGCTCAAGATCATGCGGGACTTCTTGTCTGCCTCGGCTTTCGCCTGTGCTTCCGCATCGCGGATAATCGCGGCAGATTCGTGAGCAACCTCATCCTTCAGCGAGGTGAGCAGTTCGTTCTTGGCTTCCTCGGGCGTCATGCCCGCGATACGCTCAAGGCGCTGCGAGGCTTCTTGCTCGACTTGAGCGACATCGCGCTCGCGGCGTTCAATCTGGCCTTGCAACGAGGAAATTTGATGCTCCCTTGCGTCGAGCGACTCAACGCGGCGATCGAGCGATTCTTCGCGCTGGGAGACGCGATTCTCAGCGGCGCGCACCTCTTTCATGCGCTCCTTGTTCTCTGCTTCGGCTTCCTGCTTGAGTTTGAGAGCCTGGTCCTTTGCTTCGAGGACCGCCTCTTTGCGCATCGTCTCGGCTTGTCGTTTTGCGTCAGCAATCATGTCGTCGGCCTCTTGAGCGGCTTTCTTCGTCGAGGCGTTGATTACATAGCGGGTGATGACGAAGCCGAGAGCTATGCCGACGATTGCGCCGATAATCAGCCATACAATTCCGGGCATATGCTCTCCCTTCCCTTTTTGGTTTCCAGTAGTCATGGCATAAAAAACCCGGGCAATGCCGGGCCAAAGCGAAACGCGTATCAAAAGGAGCGTCATATTGGGTTATAGATATATATGAAGTCCCTCATGGGACGCAAATCACTTATGCCTCCATACATAATAGAGGATGTTTGCTGGTCATATAACCCTCAAGGTCAAAAAATGCGAAATTGCTCGCTTAGTCGGCGAAATATTCGCATTCAGGTGCAGCAAGAGACTCGCTCCAGCGTCTCGCGGCGGAAGCGGCGACGTCTGCGCTGTACCCTTTTTGGACAAGCTTACGATAAGCGCCTTCTCGGAGATTCTTCGACCGCGGTGGCTTTCGGTGCAAAAGCGCCAACGCTCGCTCGAGCTCATCGTCTCCGAATTGCTCGTAGGCGAGCTGCCAAGCTTCTTCCGATGGCGAGTCGATATCGAGCTGTTCGAGAGCGCGTTCGACGCCGCGGCGGCCTTTGCCCTGCGCCAGCTGGGTGCGCATGAAGGCTTCGGCATAGCGCTCGTCGTCGACGATGTGTGCGTCGATTGCGCGCCCAAGGGCGTTCGAGACAGCCTGCTCGCTAAAGCCGTCCTTGATGAGCCTCTCGTGGAGCTTCTTGCCCGCCTGCTCACGGATGCTTGCAAGTTTCAGAATCTTCTTGAAGGCCTTTGACTCCTCCTCCGCCAAGCTGGTCTCTTCATAAACGGAGGAGGACTCGATTTCCCTGATATTGCGCTTTAGCTGCTCTATGTCGACGAGCGTTGCCATGAACCGCTATTTCTTCTTCGGTTTGGCGACGGGGGTGACTGCATCGGCTTCTTCTGCGGTGCGCGTCGGAATGGGGATTTCGAACGCTTCGCGAACTTTGTTTTCGAGCTCTTCCCTCATCTCGGGGTTTTGACGCAACGTGGCCTTCGCAGCCTCGCGACCTTGTCCCAAGCGCTCTTCGCCGTAGGTGTACCACGCGCCGCTCTTCTTTGCGACGCCGCATTCGACGGCCATATCGACGATGCAGCCCTCACGGGAGATTCCTTCGCCGTACATAAGGTCGAACTCAGCCTGGCGGAACGGAGGCGCCACCTTGTTCTTGACGACCTTTGCGCGAACGCGGTTACCCACGACCTCGCCGTCCTTCTTAATACTGTCGATGCGGCGGATATCGATACGCACGCTGGAGAAGAACTTCAGGGCGCGGCCGCCTGTCGTAGTTTCGGGGTTACCGAACATGACGCCGATCTTCTAGCGGAGCTGGTTGATGAAGATGCAGGTTGTGTTCGATTTCGAAAGGGAGCCTGCGAGTTTGCGCAGCGCCTGGGACATGAGTCGCGCCTGAAGTCCGACGGTGGTGTCGCCCATCTCGCCTTCGATTTCGGCTCGGGGGACAAGCGCCGCGACCGAGTCGACTACGACGGCGTCGATCGCACCGGAGCGCACGAGCATATCGCAGATTTCGAGCGCTTGCTCGCCCGTGTCAGGCTGGGAAATGAGCACCTCGTCGATGTCGACACCGAGGCGCGCGGCATACACAGGGTCGAGCGCATGCTCGGCGTCGATGAAGGCGACCACACCGCCCATCGCTTGGGCTTCGGCGAGAATCTGGAGGGCAAGGGTTGTCTTGCCCGATGATTCAGGGCCGTAAATCTCGATGATGCGGCCACGAGGCACGCCTCCGATTCCGAGGGCTGCGTCGAGCGGCAGTGCCCCGGTGGGAATGACGCCGATGTTGAGGTGCTCGCCCCCCTCGCCAAGCTTCATGATCGATCCCCGACCGAATTTCTGCTCGATCTGATCGGTTGTGATCTTGAGCATCTTGGCTTTTTCGTCGTTCATTCCTTCTCCTCCGATTACGGCGATTTCATCCATGTCATAGCTCCTCATTATACGAACAAACGTTTGTGTGTCAAGGCTCGCGGTGGAACTTGCCTCAACAGAATCGTAACGTCGCATTCTGGCGGAGCTTTTACGAAAACCTTCCCGATTCCTGGCAGCTTATCTGCAGGAAATTAAGCGAAACTCGTCGAAAGCGCGCCCTCGATCATGCGCAGAGCTTCCCGAACTGTCGCATTGCGGACCTCTTCGCGATTGCCTTCAAAATGGAAGCACATCGCTTCGCAGGAGTTTTGCGTGGAAACTGCGGCCCATACGGTGCCGACCGGCTTGCCCGGCTCTTCTCCACCGGGACCTGCGATTCCCGTCACAGCGACGGCTATGTCGACATCGAGGTTCTTGCGTGCACCCTCTGCCATTTGCCGGGCGACCGCTTCGCAGACGGCCCCTTCAATCTTGAGAACCTCCGCGTTGACGCCGAGCTCGCGATGCTTGATGTCGTTCACATAGCTTACAATCGCGCCGTGCACGACCTGCGAGCTGCCGGGAATCGCCGTGAGAGCGCCCGCGATGAGGCCTCCTGTCAGGCTCTCGGCGCACCCGATGGTCGCACGCTTCTCGCTCGCGCTTTCGATGATGCGACGTGCGATTTTCTCGTTCGATTCGCCCTTTGCGTTCCCCTCTCGCTGGAGAGCTCGTTCCTTGCTTGTGGTGAACCCGAGGAGATGGCGCGCCTTTGCGAAGTAATCCATCATTGAAATGATAGTGAGAGCGAGCGCTACGACCATGACGAGCCACGAGAGCACGTAGAGCGGGTTGTCAAAGGGGTTCGGGCTGGTCACGGGGAGGATGGAGTCCTTTACGATGAACAGCACGATTGCGATGATCTGCGTGACGGTCTTCGCCTTGCCATACCAGCTTGCCGCGATGACGACGCCCTTGTCCGCGGCGACCATGCGGATGCCTGACACGATGAACTCGCGCGCCAAGATGATGAGCACCGGCCAAGAAGGCAGGACCCTCAGCTCAACCAGCGCCAGAAGCGCCGCGCAAACGAGAATCTTGTCCGCGAGCGGATCCATGAACTTGCCGAAGTTCGTCACCTCGCCGCGGCTGCGAGCGAGGTAGCCATCAAGCCAGTCCGTGCATGATATCAAGATGAAGATAAGAGCCGCAATCAGGCTTTTTGTGGTCGATGAAACGCCTGCAATACTGAACCAGGTTGGCCAAGGGGTGATAAGCGCCACGACGAACACTGGGACAAGGCAGATGCGCCCGAGCGTGATGATGTTGGATAGCGTCCAAAGCTTGTCGGTCTCCCCCGGCTTCAACTCGGTCGACATTACTCTGCCTCCATCTCGTAGAGCAGCGTGTCGGCAATGCGAACGCGAACGATGTCGCCCACGTTCCCCTCGGTGAGGTAGGTCTCGCCGTCAACGTCGGGGGCTTGGCACATCGCGCGGCCGAACAGTTGACCGTCCTCTTCGATGCCCTCTACGAGCACGTCCATTTCCTGGCCCACACGCTGCGCGATACGAGGCGTGCACGATGCATCGGCAAGGTCGCGCAAGGTCTGCGCGCGCTCGGCCTTGATGTCCTCGTCGATCTGGCCAGGCAGCTCGTATGCGGTCGTGCCCTCCTCGCGCGAGTACGCAAAGACGCCGATGTAGTCGAAAAGCCCTTCAGAGACGAAATCGCACAACTCTTCGAACTGGTCTTCCGTTTCGCCAGGGAATCCTGCGATTAGCGTTGTGCGCAAGGTGACGTTAGGAATCGCTGTGCGAATCCGCTCGGCGAGCGCCAGATACTTCTCGCGCGAGCCTGCGCGGTTCATGGCGCGCAGAAGCGACTTGTCGACATGCTGGAGCGGGATATCGAGATAGGAGCAGATGTTGTCGCGATCCGCTATGGTCTTGAGCAGCTCGTTGGTGATTCCCTCGGGTTGAACGTACATGACGCGAAACCACGTCGACGGGTAGCGCTGCGCAAGCTCGCCCATAAGCGCTGCAAGTGATGACGGCTCCTCGAAGTCCTGTCCCCAACGGCCGGTATCCTGGGCGATGAGCACGATTTCCCGTGCGCCCTTTGCGACATGAGCAGCCACCTCGCGGTCGATGTCTTCAAGTGTGAAAGAATGATAGCGCCCGCGAATATAGGGAATCGCGCAATATGAGCAGAAGCGGTCGCAACCGTCGGAAATCTTTACGTACGCTGAGACGCTCGAGGGCTCGTCATCGGAATCATCGTCCGCCGCGGCGCGCTCGGGCGAGCCTCCGAACAGGGCATTAAGAATATCTCCGAGATCGTCCTCCTTGCTGCAGGGGACAAAAGCGCAGGCCTCGGTCAGCTCCGCCGCAAGCTCGTCGCCGTAGCGTGCCGGCATGCAACCTGCGACAATGAGCTTGGCATCTCCCGAGACGACGTTTTCCATGCCCGCTGCCTCGAAGATTGCCTCGAGGCTTTCCTCTGTAGCACTCTGAATGAACGAGCAGGTGTTGATGACGATCGCATCGGCCTTCTCGGGGTCTTGCTCGATGTGATAGCCCGCGGCTTTCGCCTTTGCGCGCATCTTCTCGGAGTCGACTTCGTTTTTGGCGCAGCCGAGCGTGATGAAGGCGACGGAGCGCCCGCCGCCTTGGGTAACTTCCACTGTCATGAACAAGGATTCCTAGCGATAGTTCGTGTACTGAAGAGGTTGGCCGTAGTCTTGGCCTTTCAGGAAGGCGATGACCTCCTGGAGCGTGTCGCGGGAAGCTGAGGAGACGCGGAGCTTGTCGCCTTCGATGGTCGCCTTGCACTTCAGCTTGAGGTTGCGGATGTCCTTGCTGATCTTGCTTGCCGTTTCCTTGTCGATGCCGTCGACGATCGTGGCGGAAAGACGCACGCTCTGCCCAGTTGCGGCTTGCGGCTCGCCCCACTTCACAGCGGTAAGTTCGATCCCGCGCTTCACGAGCTTGCTGCCGATCACGTCTTTCACCTGGCGGGCGACGAAGTCTGCTGGTGCGTGGATGCCAAGGGTCTTGTTCTGTTTGTCGAGTGTGATCTCAGCGCCCGAGTCCTTCAGATCGTAGCGCTGCGAAATCTCGCGTTTAGCCTGTTGGAAAGCATTGTCGACTTCCTGGATGTCTACGGTCGATACGATATCGAAGCTCGATTCCTTTGCCATGTGGGCCTCCTTGCTTATTCGGATGTGCGGGTCGTGCTCTTCGTCGAGGTTGCGTTGCTCGACGAAGAAGAGGTGGTGCTTTTCGTGCTGCTGGATGACGACGTCGAAGTCGATTTCGCTGAATCGCTTGAGGTTGCGTTCGATGACGAGCTTGCTTGGCCGTGGTCCTGCTGCCATTTCGCAAGAATCTGCGAGAAGTCGACGGTGTAGTCGTACATGCCATTGCTGTTCTCGGTCAAGTCGACCTTCTCCCCGTCGACGGTGACCTCAACTGCGCTCGAAGCGTCGGAGATGAAGCGCAGCTTCGTCGTGACGTCGAAGGACTTCTCGGCCGGCCCCGTTACCGTCTCGGCGACGGATGCCGAGCTCGAATCGCCCTCGTAGATCTCGATGTAGACGCTCGAACCCGACGCGACCTTGTAGGTGAAGGTGGCCTTCGTCGGAGCGACGGAGGACTGCTGGGTCTGGGAGTCTGAGTTCGAGGTGCTCTCGGAGTCGCCTTGTGCCTGCTTGTTCGACGTATCAGACAAGCCCGTGATGGGCACGGTCGGCGTTTCCTGAGCGGGCTCGGATTCTTTGCCGCCGAACACGAACACGCAGATGATGATTATGATCACGGCGATGACGCCGATGCCGATGAGCAGAGGAAGCTTTGGGCGCTGCTGCGTTACGTTCTGCGGCGCTGCGTAGAGGTTGGTATACTGCGGGCTTCCCGGCGAGAGCGGCCTGCGCGACGTGTGCACATGGTCGTTGCCTCGTGCCGTTCCTCGTGCATCGCGCCGGTCGTCGAACATGAGGCGCCCCGATGACCGGCGCGGCGAATCGTCGGCCTGTCGCGAGCTCGAGCCGCGCGATGAGCGCTGTGACCTCATGTTCGGCACACGGCTCGAATCGTTTTTCATCTTCCCCGTCTCGTAGGCGTTTGCTGCCTCAAGGTACATCCGCGTGATGGTCGTCTGGTTGACGCCGACAATGCGCGCGTAGGTGGCGACCATGTTCTTCGCGTATCCACGAGGCGGCATGCGCGTGAAGTCGTTGTTCTCGATTGCGCGAATGATGTCGGCGCGAACGCGCATCTGCCGCGCGATGGATTGGACGTCCATCCCCCGGTGTTCGCGCGCTTCCCTGAGCACAGCGCCGAATGTCGTATTGCTAGCCACCTTCTACTCCTTTGCGGCGTCGTTCGCTTCGAATGCCTTCAGTGTCTCGAGCTCCATGGCGTCGACGAGAACCTCGCGCGGCTTACTGCCGTTGGGCGGGCCGACGACTCCGTGTTCCTCAAGCATGTCCATTATACGACCTGCTCGCGAATACCCCACCTTCAAGCGTCTTTGAATATTCGAGGTCGATCCGAGACCCGATGACACGACGATGTCGGCCGCTTCCCAGATAAGCGGGTCGTCCTCCTCCACCGTGCCGCCTGAACCGTCGGGCGACTGCGAGAGGTTCGTCACGATATTTGTCTTCAAAATCTCGGAGTGGTATTCGGGCTGTCCCTGTTCCTTCAGCGCTTCGACGACGGCGTTGATCTCGTCCTCGGAGACATAGCACCCCTGGATACGCTGCGGCTTCGCGTACTCGGGCTTGCTGAAGAGCATGTCGCCCAGACCGATGAGGTTCTCGGCTCCGGGGGTGTCCAAAACGACGCGCGAGTCAATGCCGGACGCCACGTTGAACGCGATGCGGTTCGTGATGTTCGCCTTGATGAGACCGGTCACCACGTTGGTGGAAGGGCGCTGCGTCGCCACGATGAGATGGATACCCGCGGCACGGGCGAGCTGCGCGATGCGGCTGATGGAGAACTCGACTTCCTTGCCAACGTTCATCATAAGGTCGGCAAGCTCATCGATGATGATCACGATATAGGGAAGCTGCGTGGCAAGCTCCTCGGGGATGGGGTCGTCTGCCGCTTCCGCATTCTCATGCGCTGCGTGCACTTTCGCGTTGTATTGGCCGATGTTTCTGGCGCCGACCTTCGAGAAGACCTTCAAGCGGCGCTCCATCTCAGCGACGCCCCAGGCGAGTGCGCTCGCCGCCTCCTTCGCCTCGGTCACGACCGGGACGTAGAGATGGGGAATCCCGTTATAAGGCGTGAATTCGACGCGCTTCGGGTCGATCATGATGAAGCGGACCTCGGCGGGCGTCGCGCGCATGAGGATTGACATGATCATGGCGTTGATGGACACCGATTTGCCGGAGCCGGTCGTGCCGCCGATGAGGAGGTGGGGCATCTTCGCGAGATCGGTGATGATCGACGTGCCCTCGACGTCTTTGCCAATTGCCATAAGCAACGGGCCGCCATCGGCGTCTTTGAGGACATCGCCTAGAAAGACGGTCTGGCGAGTACGGTTAGGCACCTCGATGCCGACGTAGTTCGTCCCAGGGATGGGCGCGAAGATGCGAACACCTGGGGCGGCGAGCGCAAGCGCGATGTCGTCGGAGAGCGCTGTGACGCGGCTTACGCGCACGCCCGCAGGAAGGTCGACCTTGAAGAGCGTGACCGTGGGGCCTGCGACCCACCCGACAACGTCGGCCATGATATGGAAATCGGCAAGCGTTTCTTGCAGGTGGGCAGCTGTATCTTGGAGCTCGATTTCGGATGCACGGTCCTTCTCGGGGTCGTTGGAGTAGGAAAGCAGGTCCATCGAGGGCAGCGTGAAGCCTTCGAGCGGGGTCGGAGCGCTTGCGGGCAGTTTCGCGCGTGCTGCCTTCTTGGGCTTGGGCGCCTCTTCTTGCGGTGCCGCTGCGTCGGAATCAGCCTTTTTGCCGAGCTTGCGCGTGAGCGACGAAGACGTGCCCTCGATGGGCTCGATCCGGCGGGTCGGCATCGAGGCAGGTTGA
>JABLTS010121353.1_pt1 | contig 10156 bp, 7 predicted proteins | sample 7160081 | NCBI WGS metagenome assembly JABLTS01 (sample SAMN14651231, study PRJNA627086) | human gut metagenome | isolation source: feces | host: Homo sapiens
GAAAGAACACGATTCTGAATGTCCAGGCAATGGTGGCAGAAACCGAAAAAAAGACAGAAGAAAACGCAGGAGAAGAGAAGGAACTTGCCATGATGAACAAGGCATTAAAGATGCTTCTTGGAGAGAAAAATGCTGCAGCCATTGAAGAAATGGATCTTCCGGTACCGGAATACAGTGAGGTGTTCCGGGCGGTCATGATGGTTGCACAGGGGAAAGAGCCGGATGAGGACATGACACCCTAGTGGAGAGGGGGAAAGTTATTATGACCTGGATGAAGACTGGGATTTGATTGAGAGCAGCTTCTTAAAGCAGTATGGGATTCGGCTGCGTACCGAAGAGGATATGAGCTGGCAGGAGTTCTGCAGTCTTCTTTCCGGTATCATGCCGGATACCCCGCTGGGACAGATTGTGAGTATCAGGGCGGAAAAAGATCCGAAGGTATTGAAGAATTTTACCAAAGAGCAGAAAAGAGTCCGCAGGGAATGGCTGTACCGGCAGAATAAGAAGAGGAGCAGAGGAAACGGCATGGAGATGCTGCTTGCTCTGCAGACAGGATTCCGTGAAGCATACGGAGGTGGAAAATGAGTGAAACAACAGTAATCGGAAGTCTTGCATTGGAGCTGAATGTCGATCCGGCACAGCTGACAAGACAGCTTACATCTGCTGCTGACACTGCATCCAGACAGGCAGACAGACAATTGACATCTGCTTTCTCCGGAATCGGAAAGAAGATAGGAGGCATTCTTGGTGGACTTGCCCTGGGTGCATTTGCGAAGGATTGCTTAGACCTTGGATCAGACCTTGCAGAGGTACAGAATGTGGTGGATACCGCATTTAAATCCATGAGTGGAAGTGTCAATGCTTTTGCAAAAGATGCAATGAAACAGTTTGGCCTTTCAGAAACGATTGCAAAACAGTACATGGGAACCATCGGTGCGATGAACAATGCATTTGGATTCACGGAAAAAGAAAGCCTTGATATGGCAGAAGCCGTTACCGGATTAACCGGGGATGTTGCTTCTTTTTACAATCTGGATTCCGGAGAAGCATTTACCAAATTGAAATCTATCTGGACAGGAGAAACGGAATCATTGAAAGACCTTGGTGTTGTAATGACACAGACGGCACTGGATCAGTATGCACTAAACAATGGATTTGGAAAAACCACAGCAAAGATGACGGAACAGGAGAAAGTCCTGCTTCGTTATCAGTTTGTCATGTCACAGCTATCGGATGCAGTTGGAGATTTCTCAAAAACACAGGATTCCTGGGCAAACCAGACACGAGTCCTGTCCCTGCAGTTTGATAGTTTAAAGGCGAGCCTGGGGCAGGGATTTATCAATATTCTGACTCCGTTGATCAAAGGACTGAACACTTTGATGGGAAAACTGGCCGGTGTGGCGGAGAACTTCAAAAACTTTACAGCAGCGATTACAGGAAACAGTGCAGCAACAGACAGTCTTGGAAGTGTGGCTGCCTCTGCATCGGAAGCCGCCGGAAGTGTGGATGATATCACATCTTCTGCAAAAGAGGCAAAGAAAACACTGGCCGGATTTGATAAAATCACAAAACTGTCAGATGATACGGATTCCGGGTCAGACACTTCAGGCGGCAGTTTGGGAAACGGCAGTATAGCAGGAAATACAGAAAGTATGGCAGAATCCATCAGTAAATCACTTGGACCGCTGGATCATATAAAGTTTGATAATCTGATTAAAGCCCTGAATGACATCAAAGCAGCCTGCGATCCTTTGAAAGAAAAATTATTTTCTGGTTTGAAATGGTGCTATGATGAGATTCTTCTGCCACTGGCGAAGTGGACAATAGAGAATGTTATACCGGCATTTCTGCAGGCATTTGCAGGTGCATTGAATCTGCTGAATGGTACACTGGAATTTTTAAGACCGATTTGGGAATGGATGTGGGAAAATCTGTTCCGTCCATTGGCAAAATGGACTGGTGGGATTGCCGCCGGTGTATTATGGGACATTTCAGATTGTCTTGCTGCGTTAGGGAAAAATAAAAATGCTGCAGCAGCAGTTGCAGGACTTACTTCGGCACTGGCTGTTTATAAAGTTGGAAAATGGGGCAATGCCGCATTGGAGTTCCTGGATACAAAATTAGCGAATTTAAGTACACTTGGAAAAATCAGTCTGGCAGTCGGTGTTGCATTTACCGGATATGAAATCGGGAAATCGTTGTACGCAATGATAACAGGGGATACAGAAGAATACCGGTTATCGGATCTGTTTGATTCTGACTGGGAAGATATAAAAGGTGGTCTTGCAATTTGCGTTGATGATTTCAAAGAAGGAATGTCTGTGATTTTTGACAGTGTGGGTGACTGCGTTGGGAAAATTGTGGATTATTTTAAAGAGTGTGCAACTGAACTGTATGAAACCTGGATTGTGCCGGTTATTGATAATGTAAATGAGTGCGTAGATGAAATCGTAAATTATTTCAGGGAATGTGCAACCGAACTATATGAAACCTGGATTGTGCCAATCATTGATTATGCAAAACAGGCCTGGAATAGTATTAAGGATACATTCAGTGCGGTTGGCTTATGGTTTAAGGATAAATTTACAGAAGCCAGAAATGGGATACAGAATGCCTGGAGCAGTGTCACAGGCTGGTTTGTACAGAAAAAAGAGGATATATTAAATACGTTCAGTGCGGTTGGTACATGGTTTAAGGACAAGTTTACAGAAGCCAGAAATGGGATAGAAAATGCCTGGACAGGAGTTTCCGGATTCTTTGGAAATGTCTGGTCAGGTATCAAACGGGTATTTGGAAATGTCACAGACTGGTTTCGGAATACGTTCTTAGATGCATGGAAGGCAGTAAAGGATGTATTCTGCAGCGGTGGAAAAATCTTTGAAGGTATTACAGAAGGAATTGCAAGAAATTTCAAAAATGTTGTAAATGCAATAATAAAGGGAATCAACAAGGTTGTGGCAATTCCGTTCAACAAGATTAATAGTATGTTGAATGATATCCGGGAGATTTCGGTTCTTGGAGTAGAGCCGTTCAAAGGCTTGTGGAGCAAAAATCCGCTGACGGTGCCTGAAATTCCAATGCTGGCACAGGGCGGTTATGTAAAGCCAAACACACCACAGCTTGCCATGATTGGTGATAACAGACATCAGGGAGAAGTGGTTGCTCCTGAGGATAAGCTGACACAGATGGCAATCGCAGCAGTAAAGGCAGCAGGCGGTGGAAATCATAGTGCGGAAATTCTTGAGACCCTGAAGAAAATTCTTGCTGCACTGGATGCACTGGATCTGAATATTTCAATAGATGGAAAGAAGCTGAAGGACATTATTGTAAGCAAAATAAACGAACAAACCAGGCAGACCGGAGTCTGTGAAATAAAAATCTGACAGGAGGAAGTATGGGCAGAGAAATATTACGGTGTGGAAGTGCTGTACTTCCTGCACCGGATACATTAAGCATCGGAGATGAAATTATCTGGAGCTCTTCAACAGGGAGAACTTTGTCAGGATATATGACCGGTGATGTGGTGGCAGAAAAAAAGACACTGAATATAAAGTGGGGGATTCTTACAGAAACAGAATACCTCGTGATAAAAAACAATCTGAAAACAGGATTTTTTCCGATCCGGTTTCATGATGATGGAATAAATCTGGAAATCGATGCTTACCGGGGAACGATCACAAAAGAAGTGCTGGGATGGCTTGGGGATGGTATTTATTACTATCGGAGTGCCAGTGCGGACATTATAGAGAGATAGGAGGTGGAGATTTGTATACACAGATATCAGATGAAATGAAGAAAATGCTGGAAGCAGATGCAAGAACATTTCTTATGAAACTGCAGTCAGATACGTTTGAAATTACAAGCGGATTCCGGAAAATTGTTTATCAGGGCGGTTCATCCGGGGAAGGACTTGCAATCGGAACGACCGTATCAGCAAGTGTGGAAATTACGATGGAGAAAACGGAGCATCTGCTTACCGGAAAAGAATTTGCATTTTATCTGGGAATGAATGTGGATGGAAAAGAAGAGTATATCCCGATGGGAATCTTTAAAGCCCAGAAGCCGGCTGCAACCGACTGGGAGATAACTCTGAAAGCATATGACAGAATGTATGATGCAGAAAGAAATTATGCATCTTCCCTGCACTATCCGACAGATACGCAGAAAGTAATGCAGGAAATTGAAAAACTTCTTGGAATCAGCTTTGTGACAGAAATCACCCCTGTTTCTCTGAAAAAAAAAGGGGACAGTGATGTTCCCTTTGCCGGCTATACCATTCGTGAGGCAATCGGATATGTGGCTGGTCTGTATGGAAAATTTGCAATATTTAACAGAGCAGGTCAGCTGGAGTTTCGATGGTATGAAAGAGGAATGGAAATTCCACTGAAGAAAATGTTTTCTTTTGAACGGAATGAACAGGATTATGAGGTACAGAAAGTAGTTGGAAGTTCTGACAGTAATACAAGTTATACTACAGGTAGTGGCAACCATGGAATCTCATACAGCAATCCGTTTCTGACGAAGGAAATTGTAAATCAGATATACAGTTCAAAACATGGATTTTCTTATCGTGGTGGAACGGTAACATTTCTGGGAGACTGCAGAATTGACCCGTGGGACATGCTGCAGTGCAGTGACCTGCAGGGCAATATTTATAAAATTCCGGCAATGCAGATAACGCATGAGATTGATGGCGGACTTACAACTACGATAACAGCGGAGGCTGAGGAAGAAGATGTGGAAGATTCTTTCAGCGGACCGACAACAAAGGCAATGGAAAGAACCTTTGCGGAACTGCTGCTTGTAAATAAACTGGTAGCAACAAAGGCGAGCATTGAATATCTGGAGTCAAATTATATTAAAACATCAGAGCTGGATGCAGTGAAGGCTAATATAGAGACTGCAGTAATAACAAATCTCAAGGGCAAATTTGCTACGATTGAATATATAAAAGCAAATTATGCAACAATAGGTAATCTGTCTGCGGCAAATGCAAAAATAGATACCCTTGAGGCAACGGCTTTAACTGCAAGTAGTGCGGAAATCGTAGCATTGAAAACTGGGATAGCGGATATTAATACATTAATGTTTGGCTCCGCATCCGGAGGAAGTCTTACAACGGAGTTTAGCAACAGCATTGTTGCAAATATCGGTGATGCACAGATAAAATCTGCAATGATAAAGGATATCAGTGCGGATAAGCTTACGTCAGGAAAGATTTATACAAATCAGGTAGAGATTGTAAGCCGGACTGGAAACCTTGATATTGCAGATAATACGATACAGATAAAAGATGGAAAAAAAGTTGTACGGGTTCAGATTGGAAAGGATGCCTCGGGAGATTATAACATTTACATCTGGGATAAAAATGGAAAGCTGATGTTTGACCCATTGTACGGAGTGCAGGAAGATGGAATCAAAAAGGCAATTATCCGGAATGACATGATTAGCGATACAGCGAATATTTCTGGAAAAAAGATAGATATTGCATCTCTGATAACAACAATAAATGAAGATGGCAGCAGTACCTTAAAGGCATCTAAAATTTATGTGGATACAGATAAGCAGACACTGGATGTATCTTTTGAAAATTTAACAGGCAGTGTGAATTCTGCAACAAATACGGCCAGTGCAGCACTGAGTAAAGTAAATACAGTGGAGGCAAATTTAAAAACGATATCTGACAAAGTAACAACCCAAGGGACACAGCTTACAACAGTACAAGGGCAGATAAGTTCTAAGGTGTGGCAGCAGGACATAACGACAGCAGTAACAAGTTTGGAGATTGGTGGAAGGAATCTGCTACAAGGAACTAAAGATTTTAGCAAAGGAACAAGACCTGTAAGCGGAATTTTTGATTTGTCAAATACAGTTGGAACTTATAAAGTTTTAAAAGCAATGTGTCCGTCCGGAAGAACCTTATATGATCCATTCCAGCAAAGTATTACAATCGAAGCTAAAACGACCTACACATTGTCTTTTTACGCAAAAGCAGATTCTCCTTGCACTATCTTTTCGTATTTTTATGATATAGGAAATGCCGGTTCATATTATGATGGATACAAATCCACTACATTAACAACATATTGGAAACATTACATAATAACTTGGACAACTGGTGATACTGCGAGAACAGCAAGTGTACTTCCTATGCGATTACAAGCAACAAAAAATGTATGGGCATATATGTACGGAATTAAATTTGAAAAAGGTAATAAAGCAACGGACTGGACACCAGCACCGGAAGACACGGATAGTAGTATTTTAGGTTTGGAAGCAACAACAAAAACTTTAAGTACGCAGTATACCAGTTTGAACCAGACACTTACCAGTCTGACGGCAACAGTAAACAGCAACACAACAGCAATAAGCAAAAAAGCGGATGGAAGTACCGTAACAACACTGCAGGAAAATTTTACAAAATTTAAGCAGGACTTTAATGGATTTGAAACAACAGTCTCAGAGAACTATGCTACAAAAACAGAAATGAGCAGTAAAAAAGATACTCTGTACGCTTATTTTGATGGTGGTGGAAATTCTGCCGGATATTGTTTTTTGGCACAGATAAAGATAAGACAGACTTATCCTAACACAGATATAATAATAGGAATTGATCAGAGAAATAATGGATTAAGTGAGGTACATATACAGTTTGTAGGTAGTAATACAACAGATCCGGCACTTGGCCGTATCAGGAAAACCGGTACTCCAAGGTGGTTTATTGCAAAAAGCACGACTTCTACATGGAATTTGTATGTGCAAAAATCAGAATCGTGGGACAGGATATCGGTTACAGAGTATTACAATCCTTTTGGAAGCAATTTAACGGTAACATGGATGTGCCAAAATGCAAATGCAATAAGTGAATGGACAGAAGCAAGTCAGATGGCATCTTATTATGGGGTAGATTCGTCAGATGGCGGTACAGATGGAAGTAATAACCTGATAACAAGTAAAGCCGTTTATTCCACCACAACGATTGCAAAGCAAACGGCGGACAAGTTTAACTGGCTCGTGAAATCAGGAACGTCATCTTCTGATTTCACGATTACAGATAGGTTCGCAAGTCTTACGGCACAGTACATAAATCTGAACGGACTTGTTACATTCAGTGGGCTGAATAGCAGTGTGCAGACAACTCTTAATACTGCATCCCGCAGTTATTCGTTTACCGGGGCAAACGGAAGTGTAAAATGGGTACGGTTAGGAACACTCACTTCTGCCGGAGATTCTTCAATTTTTTGCATTAATGTACAGTCTGGTAATGGCTATAATTCAGGTGCGTACCAGAACTCTAGCTTGGACATTACAATAAAGGATGGATGGCAGAGTACACAGGCGGCAGCAGCTTCGTTTGGTGTTTCAGTTATCCGTCACAATTGCGTAGACACAGTAGTTGTTCAGGTTCGAGCAAGTGCACACAATGTCTGCGAAGTATGGGTTTACTTCCCATGGACGTATTGGAATGGAAATTACACCATTTCTGGTCGGTGGAGCAACTGGTCGAACAACATTACAAATCAAACAGCAGCTCCAACCACAGGTACTCTGCAGAGCATTGAGTATCGGGCGGATGGGCAGACGGCAAACAGCAAGGCACAGGGAATAGCAGATAATATATACACAGCCGGCACGACTACCATCAACGGCGGCAAGATTACAACAGGCAGTATTGCCGCAGACAAAATAAAAGTGGACAGCCTGCAGGCGATATGTGCAAAGATTGGCGGCTTTACAATTGATAACAATAATATAGCCAGCGGAACATGGGGAACATCTGGAAGTGTTATGATGTGTACCGGCACAGATGGGGCAAAATCTATAGGTGGCTCATCAAGCATTAGTGGCTGGTGTTTCACAGCAGGCAGTACATTCGGGGTAACGAAAGCCGGTGCATTATATGCAAACAATGTAAAAGTAAGTGGTGATATAACTGCAACATCCGGAACGATTGGAAAGCTGGTCATAAATGGAAATTACCTGCAGGCGGACTCTGGAACATCCGGAAATGTTTACAGAATGTATATACAGAAACCGACGAGTGCTTCAACCTGGTGCTTTTCTACACAGTATGGAAGTACGACTAAAGTAGGTACGTTCTATGCCAGGGCGGATGGATTAGTTTACTGTACATCCCTTACATCGAATGGAGCTGTTTCAGCTGGGGGCAATATTACGACGAATGGAAGTATTACTGCAGTGGGGAAACTTACCGCAACCGGAAATTTAGAGTTAAGAACCAGTGGAAATGCATCAAACATAATTTTGCATGATGACTATGCAAAGCACTGCTACATAAGATATTCCGGAGCAAGGCTATGGTTTCTTCCGGCAACAGATTCGGGAGGATTTGAACTTGCACATTCCGCCAGCCTGGATGCCAATACAGGAACGTTTTACGCAACCGCATGGGGAAGTAATTCTTCCAGGCGGTACAAGGAAAACATAACGGAACTGACAGAATCCGTTGCAGACAGGTTGTTAAAGATAAAGACATATCATTTTGACTATAAAAAAGATTATGGAAACAAAGATATGTATGGTGTGATTGCGGAGGAAGTAGCGCATGTGCATAAAAATGCAGTCCTTTACCGGAATGGTGAGCCGGATGCAGTAGATTATACACGTTTTATCCCCCTTCTGATTAAAAAGGTTCAGATGCAGGATAAGAAATTAAAGTATTTAGAAAATGTAGTAGCACACCTGATTGGAATAGCAATGAATCCGGAACAGGTGGAAGTAGAGAAAGTGAGGAAATAACATGTTAAACAGTACAAAAAGTATCACATTAACAGGAACAAGTGTAGTTGAAGCTACCGCAGAAGGAGAAATGAATACTGTCCCTGTGGTATATATGTCAGCAACCATAGGAGACAATGATACTCCGGTTGTGACAAAGAGTATTCAGAATCGGGAATTATACCTTGCAAACAAAGAACAGATAGACAAAGACATGCAGGAATTTGAAGATACTGCATGGTCACTTGTACAGTAAAGAAAGGAAACAGATATGAAGAATAGTGAAATTGTAAATGGATTAAATGGACTGGCTCTGTTGGTAGAATCAGAGAAAGAGTTTTCTGTAAAGGTTGGATACGCGATTGCGAAAAATCTGCGAATATTAAAAGAAGCATATGCTGTATATGATGCAGAAAGAGAAAAAATAATGAAGGATTTTGATGACCAGAACGAAGAGCAGAGGAGAGTGACAAATAAAAAAGTAAAAGAACTGCTTGAGATTAATAATGAAGATATAAAAATCCAGAAAATATCATATGAAGATTTGCAGGAGTGTGGCAGTATGAAAACAAAAGAGTTTGCAGCACTCGAATTTATGGTAAAAGAAGAGGAATAGGAGAAGATGAGATACATAAGAGCACCTGCAGCAGGATGACATACAATAGTAGTAGAAAACAAATTTTTTTACAGAAAGAAGGGAAAAAAATGAAAGATACCGTATGTATGATAATAGGAGTAGCAGGCGGATTTATTGCAAAGCTGTTTGGCGGCTGGGATGCCGCATTTATAACATTGCTGATATTCATGTGCATAGATTATGCGACAGGCTTAATTGTAGCAGGAGTATTTAAGAAATCAAGCAAAACAGAGAATGGAGCTTTAGAGAGCAATGCAGGATGGAAGGGACTCTGCAAAAAGGGCATGACATTATTATTTGTTCTGATAGCAGTCCGGCTGGATCTTGTCCTGAACACAACATACATCCGCGACGTAGTCTGCATCGGATTCATGGCCAACGAATTAATATCCATAACAGAAAATGCCGGACTGATGGGACTTCCAATCCCGGCAGTGATTACAAAAGCAATCGCGGTTTTAAAATCAAAATCAGAAGATTCAGAAGAAAGTGAGGAAAAATAAATGGCAGTATATAATGTACATGGCGGCCACTCCCTGGTATGCAGGGGAGCGGCAGACCTCCTGGATGAAGTAATTGAGGACAGGAAGGTAAAGAACAGGGTCATAAAGCTGTTACGGGCAGCAGGACATGAAGTATATGACTGTACAGATGATGCGGGAGCAACGCAGAATCAGAATCTTGCCGCAATCGTGCAGAAATGCAATGCACATAATGTTAATCTTGATGTTTCAATTCACTTAAACTCTGGAAGGAACGATCTTGTCGGAAATGGTTCCA
>JABLTS010059900.1_pt1 | contig 10149 bp, 7 predicted proteins | sample 7160081 | NCBI WGS metagenome assembly JABLTS01 (sample SAMN14651231, study PRJNA627086) | human gut metagenome | isolation source: feces | host: Homo sapiens
GAATTCCCTATTACACAAAAGGCACTACGTGCCGATGATGTGCACTCGCGCGAAGATGTAGTTTGTCGCAAACGACCGCGCTCGGCGCGAGAATGTGCTTTGCACATTCTTTTTTTGCACAGACAGCTGCAAATCAGTCCAAATTTTGTTGACAAAAGTATTATTTGTATTATAATGTATAATACAAATAATACAAAAGCACGGCAGGAAAGGAGCGAACATATGGTTATAGAATTGGACATGGAAAGTGAAGTGCCGATATATGTGCAGCTTCGCAATCAGATAGTGAAAGGAATCGGAAAAGGAGAATTAAAAGCGCAGGAAAAACTGCCGACAGTCCGCCAGCTGGCAGCAGAAGCGGGCGTTAATACAATGACCGTGAATAAAGCTTATCAGATATTAAAGGCGGAAGGCTATATCAAGATTGACAGACGGCACGGCGCGGTAGTGGCAGATTTTGTTGATAGGGATTTGCAGTTCAGGGAAAAGTTAGAAGCGGAATTAGAGCTTTTGTCGGCGGAAGCCAGCATTACGGGAATGGAAAAGGCAGAGTTTTTAAAGCTGTGTGACGGGATTTATTCTAAGATGAAGGTGTGCAGACAATATTAAATCAAAGATTTTCGTATAGTGCTTTGTGGCATCTGTAGATAGGAGGAAGTATGGGAGTTTTTATGTTTATAACATTTGCGTCGGCAAATTTAATTACAATCGGTGCAATGTGGTATGGATTCATGAGCCAGTACAGGTACAATAACGGAATGGTTCTGGGGGTGCATATTCCGCCGGAACACGCAGATAAACCGGAGGTGACAGAACAGGTCACGAATGCCAAAAGAAAAATGAAGCGGTTTCATATCATTAATCTGATTTTAATCATGGCACTCAGCATACTGTGTTTTTTTAATATGGCACTTTATGTTATCATCTGGATTGTGTGGATTTTTGCATACATAGGAGCGGCAATTTACTTCAATGCCAAAACACACCGGAAACTTTATGACTATAAGGTGGCGCAGGGCTGGCTTGCAGAGGGACAGAAAAAGAAAGTTTATATCGACACGGCGGTACTGACGATGACGGAAAAAAGCGCAGTGCCGTACCGGTATCATGCAGTCGTAATTTTAATAGAAATCCTGTGCGTACTGCCGTTTTTGTGTGGAAAACGTCCGGTTTTTTGGGGAGAAATGGGGATATTCTGTATCTGTGCCGTGGCGGTATCGGTAACGGCGTGGATAGCGCATGTTTTTATCAACCGCAGACAGCATACGGTTTACAGTCAGGATACCGAAAAAAATTTGCAGGTCAATTACCTGATAAAAAAATATACCGGGGAAGCACTCCTTGCCATGAGCAGCTGTAATGCGGCGGCATGGGTGATGATTGCCGTACAGGCACTTATTTTTAACAGTCTGAACGCGGTTGTGTTTTACAGCTATGTCGTACTGGAAAGTCTGTCAGGCGTGGCATTTCTGGTGCTGATTTTCCGGATGTATAAAAAGAAAAATGAGTTTTTAAATGCAGATAACACGCCGGTATATGTCGATGATGACGAATACTGGAAAACAGGATTTTACTACAATCCCAATGACAGACATATGCTTGTGGCGGACCGTATGCAGTCGGGAAATTATTCCTTTAATTATGCAACGGCAGGGGCAAAAATATGGACGGGCATTATAACATTTGTTGTTGCAGGAACTATCGTATTTACGGTTGCGGCAATGCTTCCGCTGATTCATGTCAAAGTGGATTTTATCATAGAAAATAACAGGCTTACGGTTGAGGGCGGCGGTTATAAAATCACATTTGATAAAGAATCCATTCAGAAAGCAGAGCTGCTGGATACAATGCCGCGTGATAATTTCACAAAAACCAACGGCGGCGCAACAGAAACCTATGCGGTAGGGCATTTTAAAGGGAATACTTACGGAAAATGTATGCTTTTTATATATAAAGGAAATGCGCCGTACATTCTGATTCAGACGGACACACAGACGATGTTTTTTAATGCAAAAGACAGCAGTGTGACAAAACAGTGGTATGAGCAGCTGTGCAATGAAATCAATTGCGTTTAAAAGAATTGTAATGTATAATGTATTTGGATAATAAAGCAAATACTTGTAGAAAGACAAGGAGAGAAGTGTATGAAGAAGTCGAAGTTCAAAAAAGCAGCAGCGATTGCATTAAGCGCCGGAATTTTAGCGGCACCATTTGCACCGTTTGCAGCAGAAGCGCCATTTGCAGGACTGCTGAAAGCGTATGCCGAAGAAAGCGGAAGCCAGATTATCGGCAACGATGCCAGCGGAATCCCGGATAAAGCATTATACGATGCGGTATTAAAAGCCGGAGATAGTAATAATGATGGTGTGCTGACAAAAGAGGAAGCAGAAAAGATAACATATCTGAACGTGCAAGCATCTAATGTGATTGATATTACAGGAATACAATATATGAAAAATCTAGATAGTTTAATTTTACTAAATAATAAGATTAAAGATATTAGTGCTTTGAAGCAATTAACTAATTTAAAAAATTTGAATTTAAATATTAATCAAATCAATGATATAACTGTATTAAAATATATGGAAAATCTGAGTGTTTTATCTTTGGATGTGAATCAAATTAGTGATATTAGTGCATTAAAAGATTTGATAAACTTGAAGTCTCTTTCGTTAGATAGTAATCAAATTAGTGATATTAGTGTATTAAAAAACTTGACAAATATGGAAACTATTAGATTGGATTACAATCAAATCAGTGATATAAGTGCATTGGCAAATATGACAAACATGAAAAGTCTGTATTTGGCACATAATAAAATTAGAGATATCAGTGAAATAAAAACATTAGTAAAAATGAAAGTTATTAATTTGGATAACAATCAAATTAGTGATATAAGCGCATTAGAAAATATGACGAATATGGAAAGGTTATATTTGGCATATAATAATATTAGTGATATAAGTACAATAGAAGGTATGATAAAATTAACTGATTTACATCTTAATAATAATCAAATCAGTAATATTAGTCCAGTAAAAGATATGACGGATATAAAACGACTTTATTTGAGCGACAATCAGATTAGTGACATCAGTATGCTGAAAGATTTGACAAGTCTGATACAATTGAATTTAGGCGGTAATCAGATCAGTGACATTAGTGCATTAAAAGATTTTACAAGACTGCAATCTTTGAATTTAGGCGGTAATCAGATCAGTGATATCAGTGCATTAAAAGACTTGAAGATATTGATGACAAGTTTGTCTTTAAACAACAATCAGATTAGTGATATCAGTGTGTTAAAAGATTTTGCAAAGCTGCATATTCTGAACTTAAGTGACAATCAGATTAGTGACATCAGTGTATTAAATGATAAGACGAATATAAGTGTTTTATATTTGGAAAATAATCAGATTAGTGATATTACGCCTATACGTGATTTGGAATTATCTAAGTTAGATATAACAAAGAATGATATTAGTGATATCAGCGCATTAAAAGATGGAAAACTTCTGGCCTATATTGAAAGATGTGCTGGCAGATATACGGGGTATATGTCAGGTGGTGGTATTTGTAAGAGTTATAATATGGCAGAAGGTAACAAGATTACCTTGCAGCAGGCATTAGATATACTGCCACAGGCTCTTTTACAGTCAAAGGAATATGACAATCAGGGAAATGAAACCGGAAGAACATGGCTTGATACACAGGAATTCATTACATCGAATACAGATGGTGTAGTCGTATCAAAAGACGGAACCATTCATTATTATGTAAATGGTGTGGAAAATACGACATACAACGGTATGGCAGAAGACAGTACAACCGGTAAGAAATACTGGTTTGAAAATGGTACAGCGGTAAAAGAAAAGCAGGTATACAGTAAACAGGATGATGCATGGTACTGGCTTGAAGCCGATGGTTCAATGGCAGTCGGCAAAGACGTCTTTGTACCAAAGAGCAACGAAGACCGTTCCGAAGGCAAGTGGGTCCGTTATGATGAAAACGGACACATGGTCAAAGGTGAAGACTATGCAAATGGCGGCTGGTACCGGTTTGATGAAACCACCGGTGAAATGGTAAAAGGCTTCTGCAACGTACAGGACGGTGATAATACAAAGATATATTATTACAATACCGTAACCGGTCAGATGGAACATGGTGCGATCAATATTGACGGCACAGAATATGCCTTTGATGATGTAACAGGTGTAGCAGTCAATAACGCATGGTATTCTGTAGGCGGAGCGCCATTCTGGTATGAGAACGGTGTCCGTCAGGGTATGGAAGGCCGAGGTAAGGAAATTTACGACCCGGCAAGTGACGGCTGGTACTGGCTTGATGCGGTAGACGGCGGTAAGAAAGCAGTCAGCAAAGATGTCTATCAGGAATCTTACGCAGGCGCATACGCAGACCGTGAAGACGGTACCGGTAAATGGGTACGCTACGATGCCAACGGACGTATGATTAAAGGCTGGTCAGAGCAGAATGGCAGCAGATATTACTTTGACCTGGTAACCGGGGCAATGGCAAAGGGAACAACTGTCATTGACGGACAGACCTATACATTCAGCTGGGCAACAGGAACTTTACAGGAATAGAGAACCGGAATACATAGAAGAATACATAGATTAGTAAGGAAAGCAGTGTGGATTGATGACACACTGCTTTCTTTTTGGAAATAAAGATAATACCTGTGTTTGCCGTTTTGTACAGAATTTGAGGGTTTGTGTCGAAAGATTCTGGAATTTTTACATGATATTTATTTTTCATTCACACAGGATTGTGGTATACTAAAGTAAAAAACAACACGGGAAAGGTAAGAAATGGCAAAGAAAAATAAAATAAAGAACTGGGTCATTCCGGGCACAGTCGGAGGCGTGGTCATTATCCTGACAGTTGCTTCCATCGTTTCCGGTTCTATACAGCAAAAAAAAGACAAAGAAAGTAACGCGGCAAGTGTCAGCGTAGACCGTATCAAGTTAAAAGATGATTCGGTGCAGGCACAGCAGATGAGCAATACAGAAACAGAAGTAGAGATTGAATTTGAAGACTGTGCCGTTCCGGTAGGAACACAGTTAAAGATGACAGCACTGGTGGTTCCTGAGAATACGGATCAGGCACTGATCTGGAGCAGTTCGGATTCGTCTGTGGCAGAGATTGATAAAGACGGAATTCTCACAGTGAAGGCAGTGGGAACAACCGTTGTAACAGCAACTGTCGGAACCGTTTCCGATTCAGTTGTCATTGAAGGAATTGAAAATGTGGCACAGGGTTCAAAAAATAACCTTCCGGTTTACACCGGTACAACCCTTGCAAAAAATAATGCATCTGGAAGCGGCAGTGCATCGGGCAGTACGTCATCCGGTGGAACATCCGCAGGAAGCGGCTCTGACAGCGGCAGTACAGGTACAGGCGGCGGGCAGGCAGGCGGTTCATGGACAGGCTCAGGCAGTTCGGGAAGCGGTTCCTATGATGGCGGTTCCGGTGATTCGGATTCGGACGGCGGAGATGATTCCGGCAGTACGGACAGCGGTTCGGGAAACTCAGACGGCAATTCGGCTTCCAACAGCAATTCCGGCAATTCATCGGCAAACGGCAGTAATAATAACGGAGGTAACAGTAATTCCTCAAACAACAGTAATAGTGGCAGTAACACCGGCAATGGTGACAACAGCGGCAGCATTTCAGACGGACTTTCAGGAATCGGATTTACACAGCGTTATTCCAATGTTTATGTATGCGAAGAAAATGATACATATTATGGAGAAATCATCACACAGCCGAATGTAACCATTATCTATATCAAGCAGAGAAGCGGCACATTTGACAGCAGGATTCAGACGGTGCTTGCCAGACTGCTTCCGGACGAGTACGGACAGGTGTGGAGCAATTATCTTTCTGCCAACACAGACAGAACTTTTACGGCAGAAGGCAGACGGGTACGAATTGTTGTAGCCCCGAATGGCGGTCACTCGCAAATAGTAATATACAATTAGACAAAAATATGATATGCTTACACTAATATGACTTGCAGTGAGGTGAATTAATTGCTGAATGAAAATAAGATTAAAATGATGACGAAAATGGCAATTTATGAAAAAAACGAAGGCAGGCAGATGATTAAAAATTCCCGCTATTTTAAGGGGGATTATGTAGCGTTTGGCGTACTCCGTACATTAATTGCAACAACATTTGCATATATAATCATGGTGATACTGTATGTGTTATGCAACCTTGAAAAACTGGTTGCCGACATTAATTCGCTCGATTATGCGGCAGTGGGAAAAAGACTGGGAATATATTATATCCTGATGTTAATTGTATATACCATCATTGCGGCAATGGTTTATGCCTATCAGTATAATCATTCGCGGAAAGGTCTGAAAAAGTATTTTTCAAGACTGAACAAGCTGGAACGTTTTTACGACAGCCAGAGAAAGAAAAAATAGTATTGGAGGACTCACATGGTTTTTTTACTGGAATTAAAGGAAGGATTTAAGAAATTCTATAATAAATACGATACGTATCTGGTTCCGGCAGTACGGTTTGTGATGGCATTGGTTTCTTTTCTGATGCTTAATGCAAGCATCGGATATATGTCAAAGCTGAAAAATCCGCTGATAGCCGTGGCAATGGCAGTATTGTGTGCCTTTCTTCCAAATGGATTTATGATATTTTTCTTATCGGTATTTATGCTGGTTCATTTATATGCGATTTCTGCGGAATTTGCATTGATTGTACTGGGAATCGTGCTTTTAATGTATCTGCTGTATTACCGTTTTACACCGAAGCAGGGGTATCTTTTAGTGATTACGGTACTGCTTTGCTGGATAAAAATGCCGTACCTGCTTCCAATTGCGGCGGGGCTGTGCTTTAACGCATTCGCCATGATTCCGGCGGCATTTGGTGTGATTATTTTTTACATTATTAAGACAGCCAGTGAATATGAAACGGCACTGACGACAAAGTCAGTCAATGACAGTATGCAGCAGATTTCGTATATTGTAGAAAGTCTGTTTAATAATAAAGAAATGATTCTGTTTGTAATTGCAATGGTTGTTACGATTACGGCAGTATATGCAGTCAGACGGCTAAAGATTGATAATGCGTGGACCTATGCCATTGCGGCAGGGATTGTGGTACAGTTTATCGTACTGCTTGCAGGAATTTTAGTGACAGGTGCCAAAATCAATCTGATTCTGATGATTGTGGGAACCGTGCTTGGCGGGGTTGTAGGGTATCTGTGCCAGATTTTGTTTTTCAGTGTGGATTATTCCAGAACGGAATACGTACAGTATGAAGATGATGAGTACTATTATTATGTAAAAGCTGTTCCGAAAATTAATATTGTCAATGCTGAAGTCAAGGTCAAGCAGATTAATGCGAGAAAGACGAAAAAGGCGCATGACATCAGTGATATGACTTCATCAGAACAGGATGACGAAAATATTTAAAAAAGCTATAAGCGGTAAAATGAGTAAAGACCGGAAGGAACAGAAATGAGGTGAGTATGTGACAGCATGGAATAATTTTTTCAGCGATTATTTATCAAAATTATATATTCCACGGATTGGGTGGACAGATGTCATTGAGATTATCATTATTGCAGTGGTACTGTATAACATTCTGGTGTGGATTAAAAATACAAAAGCATGGGCGCTGCTCAAGGGAATTATCATTGTAGTATTATTTGCGCTGTTTGCATATATACTGAATTTAAAGACAATTCTCTGGATTGCGGGAAAAACCATCAGTGTTGGCATTATTGCGCTGGTGATTATCTTCCAGCCGGAGCTTCGGCGTGCGTTAGAGCAGCTCGGGCGCAAAAAACTGGTTGTCGGACTGTTTAACTTTGGTGAAGGCAGGGAAAAGGGTGAACGCTTCAGCAGCAAAACAGCCGATGAGATTGTCCGTGCCGCTTATGAAATGGGAGCGGTGCGGACTGGTGCATTAATCGTTATCGAGCAGGATATGGTTCTAGAGGAATATGTCCGCACCGGTATCGAGGTAGACGGTGTTGTAACAAGCCAGCTGCTCATTAATATATTTGAACATAATACACCGTTGCATGACGGCGCGGTAATTGTGCGGGGCAACAGAGTAGTAGCGGCAACGTGTTATCTTCCGCTGTCAGATAATTCAAACTTAAGTAAGGAACTGGGAACCAGACACCGTGCGGGTGTCGGCATCAGTGAAGGCACCGACAGCTTTACAATTATTGTATCAGAAGAAACCGGTGCAGTATCCGTGGCGGTGGGCGGTTCAATTATCCGCGACATTGACAGGGATTCTTTAAGAAATAAGCTGGAGTATCTGCGCAAGAAAACAGTAGATGTCAAGTCGTTTAAGATTTGGAGAGGAAGGTTGAAAAATGAAAGAAAAGATATTTAGAAATTTCAGCCTGAAAATCCTGTCAGCTTTATGCGCAATTGTATTGTGGACGATTATTGTCAATATTTACGACCCGACCATGGGGGTGACAATCAGTACCGTTCCGGTGCAGCTGATTAATACAGAAAGTCTTACGGATAAGGGCTATACGTATGAGATTACAGATGGCAGTAAAATTTCGGTTTATGTAAGCGGACCTAAAAGTGTTATCACGGATATTAAAGCGGCAGATATTGTAGCTACGGCAGATTTAAGCAGGATTACGGCATTTGCCGATTATGCCGATATTGATGTAAAGGTTGTCAAAGACGGCAAAACGCTGACCAATGTCGAAGTAACGCCAAAGACAACAGCGGTTAAGCTGGATATTGAAAACAGGGTAACACAGCAGTTTGATGTTGGCATGGAAGTCAACGGTACGGAAGCGGAAGGCTATGTAGTCACGAAACAGTCCGTATCGCCCTCGACCATCAAGATTACCGGTTCATCAACCACCATTGCAAAGATTGCGCAGGTTAAAGCCATCTGCGACATCAGCAATGCACAGGATAATATCCAGAGTGTTGTACCGATTGTTTTATACGATACGGACGGCAATGTAATTGATGATCCGCAGCTTGAACTGTCAAAGAGTGAAGTGGAATATACGGCAAGTGTCAAAAAGTCTAAAACCGTACCGTTAAAATATTCTGTTTCGGGTGAACCGGCGGACGGTTATAGCGTTCATAAGGTACAAAGTTCCGCAGACCAGATTACGATTTCGGGAGAGACAAAGGTTTTAGACCAGATTACACAGATTACGATACCTTCCGACCAGTTAAAGGTGACGGGGTTAAGCAGTGATAAGACATTTCGTCTGTGGATGGAAGATTTTGTGCCGTCTGATGTGAGTGTGGTATCGGATTCGGTTGTTTCCATTACGGTAAAGATTTCCGATGTACACAGCAGGGAATTTACGGTGAAGACATCTGATATTACATTTTCCGGTTTATCATCAGGTCTGGAAGCGGCAATTACCGATCAGGATACCATTCATGTAATACTGACAGGTTCAGATGAAGCACTGGCAGCAGCACAGGCATCGGATATCAAAGCTACGGTGAATCTGACAGGCTTAAAAGAAGGAACATATACATTATCGATACAGTTTCAGCTGCCGGGCGGCTGCAGTCTGGACGATACCTATAAGGCAGCCGTAAAGATACAGGCGCAGGCAGCACAGACACAGCCGGAAACAACAACACAGCAGACGCAGGAAACAACAACAGCCGGTACCTCTGAAACAACCGGCCAGAACCGGTAGAATAAAAAGCTGAAAACAGCGGATGGGAGAGAAAAGATGGTTAGTGAAAAAATAGTCGTAGGAAGTGCATTGGGAATACATTTAAGACCAGCGGGGGCAATGTGCGATGCTGCTGTCAAATACGATTCCCATATTACATTTGCTTATGGAGAAGGAAAGACGGCCAATGCAAAGAGTGTCATTTCAATTTTAGCAGCAGGAATTAAATGCGGTGATGAAATAGAGCTGATTGCAGACGGTCCGGATGAGCAGGAAGCGTTAGAAAATGTTGCTGCTGCATTTAAAGAATCATTAAAAGATTGATTTCAAAAAGGGATTGTATTATAATTTTTATAAATTCAATCAGTAAAAAGAAGAAATATGGAGGATTAAAGTTATGGGTTACATGGAGTCTTACAAGGCGTGGTGTGCCAATGAATATTTTGATGAGGCAACAAGAGCTGAATTAA
>JABLTS010004514.1_pt1 | contig 10135 bp, 9 predicted proteins | sample 7160081 | NCBI WGS metagenome assembly JABLTS01 (sample SAMN14651231, study PRJNA627086) | human gut metagenome | isolation source: feces | host: Homo sapiens
TGTAGGCAAGCCGAATGTCGGCAAATCGACACTGCTCAATCGGCTGGTCGGCACAAAGATTGCCATTGTGTCCAATAAGCCGCAGACGACGCGCACGCGCATCACCGGTGTTGTGACCAAGGGAGACTGTCAGTTTGTCTTTCAGGACACGCCGGGTCTGCACAAGCCGCGTTCCCGTCTGGGCGATTACATGGTAAAAGTCGTCAATGATACCGTAACAGATGTGGATATTGCTGCGATGGTTGTCGATCCGGTGCCGCACATAGGTCCGGCAGAACAGGAACTGATGGAGCGCATGAAGCAGTATCGGATGCCGTCCGTGCTCGTCATCAATAAGATTGACACCGTAAAAAATGAGGATTTGCTGGCTGTCATCGCCGCATATTCTGAGGCACATACATGGGACGCCGTGGTTCCGCTGTCCGCAAAGACCGGCGAAAACTGCGACATCCTGTTTGAAGAATTTGAAAAATTTGCCATCGAAGGTCCGCAGCTGTTTCCGGATGATATGCTGTGCGATCAGCCGGAACGGCAGCTCGTCGCGGAGATTATCCGCGAGAAAATGCTACGCAACTTGGAGCGCGAAGTGCCGCACGGCACCGCCGTCGCCGTGGAGCAGATGCGTGAGCGCGATGACGGTCTGATGAACATTGCTGCGACGATTTACTGTGAGAAAAACAGCCATAAGGGCATTATCATCGGCAAGCAGGGCGCGATGCTGCGCAAAATCGGCGCAGAGGCGCGCAAGGACATCGAGGAACTGCTTGACACCCGCGTGTATCTGCAGCTGTGGGTTAAGGTCAAGGAGGGCTGGCGCAACAACCAGTATCAGATGCGCAACTTTGGTTACGAGAACGAGTAATCCATGGCACAGCAGCATGTTGCGGTCAAAGGGCTGGTAATCCGGCAGACGGATTTTGGAGACCACGACCGGTATATCACGCTTTTGACCGAGGAATTGGGCAAAATTGAAGTGCTGTGCCGCGGCATCCGGCGCAAACGCGGACGGCTGGTCACGGCGACGTCGCTGTTTCAGTACAGCGAGTTTACGCTGTTTGCCGGCAGACAATATCAGCTCAACGATGCCGTGATAGATACGGCGTTTTGGAGCGGTATCACGGGCAACATTGAATACTATGCGCTGTGCTGCTATTTTGCTGATTTGGCGAACATTGCGGCGGTGGAGGAGCAGACGGCAAAACAGATTTTGCGGCTTGTGCTGCGCGCGCTGTATGCGCTGGATCGGCAGCACAGACAGCCGCAGGCGGTCAAAGCGGCGTTTGAACTGCGGCTGGCTTGCCTGCTCGGCTTTCAGCCGGAACTGAACGGCTGCGGCGCATGCGGCGAGACGGAATGCGGCAATTGGTCGTTTTTGCTCGAGAATGGCGCTCTGATTTGCGACAGCTGCCGCAAGCGTGTCGGCGGAACGTATTTTTCCGTGTCGCAGAGTGTGCTGCACGCGCTGCGGTATATCGCGTATTGTCCGGATAAAAAAGAGTTTTCGTTCGCTGTCAGTGAGCAGACCGCCGAACAGCTCGGCAAAATCTGCGAAAAATATCTGCTGTATCACATGGATGTACAGTGCCAAGAGACCTTAGGCTTTTATCATTCCCTGTTTGACATGACGTGAGGAGGGGCTGCTGTGAGAACCAAGCGGCATACGGTATTAGAAATGCTTGCGTGGCTGTTGCTGCTGGCAAGCTATGGCATTGCGATATACGGCATGCGGCATTTGCCAAAGACCATCGCAACGCATTATGCACTGGACGGCACACCGGATGGCTATGGCTCTCCCGGTTCGCTGCTCATTCTCCCGATTATCATCACGATTGCGTTCGGCATCGTCAGCCTAGTAGCACATTTCGTGCCGGTAGATATGCTCAATGTACCGTTTGAGATGAATAAGAAAAACGAAGAGCAAGTCTATCAAACCATCATAACCATGCTGCATGTATTGCAAATGGAAATCGGTGCGTATACGCTGTACATGACAATTATGAGCTATCGGCAGGACGCACGGTATGCGATAGCAAGTGTAGTCATTTTTCTGGCTGTGCTCGGTGCAACAACGGTCGGCGCGACGGTGCGGGCGTATCACATCAATCAACAATAATTACATAGAAATAGAATATTTTTAGGAGTTTTGACAAGAAAAATGAGTAAACTTTCTGAAAAAAGTCTGAAAATACTGGAATATTATACGATTCTCGATCAGCTGGCAGAAAAATGCGTCAGCCGAAAGGCAAAGCAGGCGGCAAGAAATCTGCGCCCGCTGCACGACATCGAGGATGTACAGGAGCTGCTGACGCAGACCGATGACGCAAAGCGTCTGCTCACGACCGGCGGCACACCGGCGTTCGGCGGCATTCGTGAGGTGTCTGCGGCGCTCAGCCGCTCCAAGATGGGCGGCATTCTGTCCACGCGCGAATTGCTGGACATTGCATCGTTGCTGCACGCTGCCAATCAGGTGCGCAAGTACGGCAACGAGCAGCAGGACAACGGCGTGCATACGTCGTTGGATACGATGTTCGCGCGCATCAACAGCAATCGCTATCTGGAGGAAAAAATCAACCGCGCCATTATCAGCGAGGAGGAGATTGCCGATGCGGCATCGTCCGAGCTGGCAAACATTCGCCGCCAGATTCGACAGCAGAATGTGCACGTGCGCGAGACATTGAACCATTATGTATCTTCTGCAACGTATTCCAAGTACCTGCAGGAGACCATTATCACACAGCGCGACGGCAGATATGTTATTCCGGTCAAGAGCGAGCACAAGGGCGATGTGCCGGGCATGGTACATGATATTTCGTCCTCCGGTGCGACGCTGTTTATCGAGCCGACGCAGGTTGTCAATGCAAACAACCAGATTAAAATTTTACAGGGCAAGGAAAAGGCGGAGATTGAACGCATTCTTGCCGAATTGACCGCGGATGTCGAGGGATTTTCTGAAGCGATTGCGGCGGACTATGATGTGCTGTGCAAGCTGGACTTTATCTTTGCCAAGGCGAATTACTCGTTCCAGCTCAATGCCTGTTCCCCGAAGCTGAGCGAAAAAACACAGGTACAGTTGATTCAGGCGCGGCATCCGCTGCTCGACCAGAAAAAGGCGGTTGCCATTGACATTGCGCTGGGCTGTGACTATGATACGCTGGTTATCACCGGACCGAACACGGGCGGCAAGACGGTCAGCCTGAAAACACTGGGTCTGCTCAGCCTGATGGCGGCTTCCGGTCTGCACATTCCGGCAAATGAGGAGAGCGAAGTATGCCTGTTCCAGAATATTTATGCGGATATCGGAGATGAACAGAGCATCGAACAGTCGCTGTCTACGTTCTCTGCACACATGAAAAACACCGTGTCGATTATGGAAAAGTGCGGGCCGGACGACTTAATCTTGTTCGATGAGCTGGGCGCCGGCACGGATCCGGAGGAAGGCGCAGCGCTGGCTGTGGCAATTATCGAGTACGGAAGAAAAATGGGCTCGCTGGTTGCGGCGACAACGCATTATTCCGAACTCAAGGTGTTTGCGCTGACGACAGAAGGCGTGGAAAATGCCTCGTGTGAGTTTGATGTGCGAACCCTTCAGCCGACGTATCGTCTGTTGACCGGCGTGCCGGGCAAGTCCAACGCGTTTGCGATTTCCAAGCGATTGGGCTTGCAGCCAGCCATTATTGAGCAGGCAAAGAAGCAGATTTCCGAGGAAAATGTCCGCTTTGAGGATGTCTTGGGCAGACTGGAAAAGGAACGGCATCAGCTGCAAAAGCAGCGCGAGGACGCGGACAGACTGCGCCGCACGGCGCAGTCGGAAAAGGACAAGGCGGTCACGATGAAGGGACGCGCCGAGGACGAGACCGACGCCATTTTGGAAAAGGCACGCGAACAGGCGGCGCGTATTTTGCGCGATGCCCGCATCGCATCGGATACGGTTCTTGCGCAGCTGGATGAGATGAAAAAGCAGGCGAACACCAATGCGGCGGATCAGAATCTGGCGGCTGCACGTGCCGCGCTGCGCAGCACGCTGGGACAGGCGGAGAAAAAGGCGGGACATCGCGAGAAAAAGACCGTGGAAGCGGACAGCATCCGCCCGCTCAAGGCGGGAGATACCGTTTATCTGCTCAATGTCGGCGTGCAGGGCACGGTTCTCAAGCCGGAAGACAAGGACGGCATGGTGTATGTACAGGCGGGTATTTTGAAGGTCAATGTGCCCATCAACGAGCTGCGCATCGAACAGCCGAAAAAGAAGCAGCAGCCCAAGACGCGCAAGGCGTACCGGACAGCAGGTGCATCGCCGGAGGTTCGCCGTTCGGCGGCAAAAAGTGAGCTGGATGTCCGCGGCATGATGGTCGAGGAGGCGCTCATGGAGGTCGACAGATATATCTCTGACTGCCTGATGGCGCGGCTGGATGTTGTGACGATTATTCACGGCAAGGGCACCGGTGCGCTGCGCGCGGCGATTCAGGATCACCTGCGGCACGACAAGCATGTGAAGTCCATCCGCAACGGCAGATACGGCGAAGGCGACATGGGCGTAACGATTCTGGAACTGAAGTAAAACCTGACAAGATACAAAAATTATGGCATAAAAAACGCCAATATGTTGGAATCTATCCTGTTGCAATTTGCGGCATTTGAAAATCCTTTACAAATTTTTGAGCGAAAAGACTCTCTTTTGTTACAAAAACATATTGACGAAATCGGAAAAAACAGGTATGCTATAAACAATAATATATGATTCAGGAAAATGAATCTGCATATTCATGTATTGTGTTGTATAGGTTTAGTTTAATTTTGTTTATAGGAGCGATGTTGAAATGTTTTCACAGGAAGTTCAGGTAACGAACCAGGTTGGACTGTACGCACGTCCGGCTACATTCTTCATTCAGTGTGCAAATGGTTTTAAGAGCACAATTCTGGTTGAAAAGGAAGAGCGCAGAGTCAATGCAAAGTCTCTGCTGGGCATTCTGTCCCTGGGTATCACCAAGGGCACAACGATCACGCTGATCGCAGACGGTGTTGACGAGGTTGAGGCTGTCAACGCACTGACCGATCTGATTCAGTCCAATTTCAGCGATTCGAACTTCAGCGACTGATTTCAACCCCACGAATGAACAGAGGACACCGCTGGTTTGCGGTGTCTTTTTTTCGTTATCTTTTCGGAAGGAGATGTGACGATGACCCGCGAAGAACTGCATCAAAAGGTTTTGACGCTCCCGAAAGAACCGGGCGTGTATATCATGAAAAACAAGCAGGACCAGGTTATTTATGTCGGCAAGGCAAAGGTGCTCAAAAACCGCGTCTCGCAGTACTTTCAAAACGAGGCAAAACATACGCCGAAAACGCGAAAAATGGTGGAAAATATCTACAATTTTGACATTATCGTGTGTTCTTCCGAGTTTGAAGCGCTGGTTTTGGAAAATCAGATGATAAAAAAATACCAGCCGAAGTACAACATTCTCCTCAAGGATGACAAGGGATATCCGTTTCTTCGCATCCCGACGGACGAACCGTATCCGACGTTTCAGGTCGTGGGAAAACCCAAGGCGGATGCGGCGCGCTATCTGGGACCGTATGCCGGACGCGGCGCCGCCATGCAGGCGATTGACACCGTAAATCGTGCGCTGGGTCTGCGCGATTGTCACCGCAGTTTGCCGCGCGATATCGGCAAGCGGCGGCCGTGTTTGAATGCACAGATGGGCTTGTGCTGTGCGCCATGCGCCGGAAAGGTGTCACAGCAGGATTATGCACAGCGCGTGGCGCAGGCGATTCGCGTTTTGGAAGGGGACTACGAAGCGCTTGCGGCACAGCTGGAGCGCGATATGCTACAGGCGGCGGAGCAGGAGCGCTTTGAACAGGCGGCACAGCTGCGCGACCGCATGCGGGCGATTCAGCGCGCCGGACAGCATCAGATGGTTGTGGCAAGCGGATTTTCGGATATGGACATTTTGGCATTTGTGCAGGGCGAGACAAAGGGGTGTCTGGTTGTGCTGCATTATATTGCAGGAAATTTGTACGACAAAGAATACACCATGCTGGATGGTACTGCGGAGCAGGACGGCGCGGAACTGCTGGGTGATTATCTCAAGCAGTATTACGCGATGCGAGGTGTTGTGCCGGGATTGGTGCTGATTTCACATCCGATTGAGGAGCTGGATGCGGTCAGCGAATTTCTGCGCTCGATTGCGGGAAAGAAAGTCACACTGTCCGTGCCACAGCGCGGCAGACGACGCGAGCTGATGGATTTGGCGCGGAAAAATGCGCGGGAGGAAATCGTTCGCTCGGAGACCACGGGACAGCGCAGACAAAAATCTCTGGAATTGTTCGGCAGCATGATGGGACTGCCGCAGACGCCCACGACATTTGAAGCGTATGATATTTCCAATCTTGCCGGAACCAATACCGTCGGCTCCATGATTGTCTTTGAAAACGGACAGCCCAAGCGCAGCCGATACCGCCGATTCCGTATTGAATCGGTGGCAGACGGGCAGGATGACTACAAGGCGATGGAAGAAATGCTGACGCGGCGGCTGCAGCGCTGGAAGGACGGAGATGAGAAGTTTTCCCCGCTGCCCAGCGTGTTTATGATTGACGGCGGTCTTGGCCATGTGCGTATTGCCAAGGGCGTGCTGGAGCGGTTTGGGTGCGAGACGCCGGTGTTTGGCATGGTCAAAGATGATCACCACCGGACGCGCGGTCTGGTCGCGCCGGACGGACGGGAATTCAGCATTGCAACGACGCCGGCGGTTTTTGCGCTGGTCGGCAGAATGCAGGAGGAAGTGCACCGGTTTGCCATCACGTATCAGCGCACGCTGCGGCAGTCGCAGGCGGTGCGCTCGCAATTGGATCAGATTCCGGGTATTGGAGAAAAACGCCGTACGGCGCTGCTGCAGACGTTTAAGAGTTTGAAGCGCGTGCGCGAGGCGACGATAGAAGAATTAGAGGCTGCTGTTCCGCACACAGCTGCGCAGGCGGTCTACGACTATTTTCACAGCAAACAGGAGGAGCAGACATGAGAGTCATCAGCGGAAGCGCGCGCGGCAGAATGCTGGATGCCGTGCCGGGAAAAAACACCCGCCCGACAACGGATAAAGTAAAAGAATCGGTGTTCAATATTTTGCAGTTTCGACTGTATGACGCGGCGATGCTGGATTTGTTTGCGGGAACCGGTCAGATGGGCATTGAGGCGCTGAGCCGCGGCGCGGCGCGTGCCGTGTTTGTCGATCAGGCACCTAAGGCGATCGGCGTCATCAAAAAAAATATCGCCGCCGCCCGCGTGGAGGATCGCGCCGAGGTTTTGCACATGACCTATCAGCAGGCGCTGCAGCGTCTGGCGGGACAGCAGTTTGACGTGCTGTTTCTGGATCCGCCATACGGAGGAGAACTGTTAAATTCTGCGCTGAAAGCTGTAGAATCGTTTGACATCTTGTCGCCGGATGGTATAATAATATGTGAAAGTTCCGTGGAAGATAGCGTCAAGTGCCCAGAATCCTTTGCTGTGCAGAAAACTTATCAATACGGCACGATCTTCTTGACGGCGATGTGCCGGAAGGAAGAAAACAGCTAAGGCACTCTGACAGAGCAGCCGGAAAGGACACGTATGAGAATCGGAGTATATCCTGGCAGCTTTGACCCTGCCACGCTCGGACACTTGGACATTATTCGGCGCGCATCCAAATTATTTGATAAGCTGATTGTTGCGGCGATGATTAACGGAGAAAAAACCTCCGCCTTCACCATGGAGGAAAAAGTGGATTTCCTCAAGCGCATGACAGCGGATTTGCCGAATGTAGAGGTGGAATGCTTCAGCGGACTGCTCGCGGACTATGTGCGCGAGAAAAACGCCTGCGCAATCGTTAAGGGACTGCGCGCGGTGTCCGACTTTGAATATGAATTTCAGATGGCGCTTGCCAATAAAAAGCTGAATACAGAGCTTGACACAGTGTTTCTGATGACCGATCAGAAGTATCTGTTTCTCAGCTCTACCATTGTGCGTGATATTGCCCGCCACGGCGGCGACATCAGCGAGTTTGTTTCGGAAGAAGTTCGGGAGGATATTTTGAAAAAACTCGATCGCACACATCAGAACAACGGATAACAATGCCAATCAAGACAAGCAGGAGGGACTCGCATGGTAGCTGTTTTGGAAGAACTCATCAATTCGCTCTATGATATGATTCAGGAAGCGCGCAGCGTCCCGCTGAGCGCAGACAAATGTATGATCGACCAGGAAAAGGCGCTGGATATTCTGGACGAGATTCGCACCAATATGCCGAAGGATTTGGAAATGGCGCGCGCACTCGTAGAAAAGCGCAATGAAATGGTAGAATCCAGCAAAAGGGAAGCGGAGGAACTGCGCCGCAAGGCGGAGGATTACGTCCGCAAGACGGTAAACGAAAGCGCCATGATCGCAGAAGCACAGCGTCAGGCAAATGAGATTGTTTCCAACGCGGAGAAACAGGCAGCGCAGGTTCGTGCGGCAGTCAACAAGTACTGCACGGAGAAGCTCAACGCGACAGAAGCGTGTGCTGTACAGTCGCTGGAGGAGATCCGCAAGTGCCGCGCACAGTTCGAGCAGGTAAGCCCGAAGTAACAGCAAAAATCGCATAGAAAACGAGAAGCAGAAAACGGCAGGTACGCCCCGTTTTCTGCTTTTTTCTTCTTCTATGTGAAGAAGTTTCCAATGAAAAGCGAACATTTGTTCGAAAGTTCAAAATCTGTTCAAAATCACAGAAAAAACTCTCACTATTCCTATAAAAAAATGCGGAAGAACCTTGCAATTTAAGATTACAGAAAGTATAATAAAATCATAGTGGGAGAGAGTGGGAGAAAAGCCCACGCAAAACCACAACTGCGGAGCGGGAGGGCGTCGGCGTGAAGGGTGAATATCAGCATACCTTGGACGCAAAGGGTCGCTTGTTTATCCCCGCTAAACTGCGCGAGCAGCTCGGAGACGGTTTTGTCGTGACAAAAGGTCTTGACGAATGTTTGTTTCTGTATCCGCAGAAGGCATGGGACGAGCTGGAGCAAAAAATCCGGCAGCTGCCTATGTCAAAATCTCGAGGCCTGCAGCGCTTCTTCCTATCTTCGGCGGCGGATGTGACCGTGGACAGGCAGGGGCGCATCGTTATTCCGACCACGCTTCGCAGCTATGCGAATCTGGAGCGCGATGTTGTTGTCATCGGCGTCGGAGAGCGGGCAGAACTTTGGGATGCACGGCGTTGGAACGCCTATACCGATGATTTGGACTGTGAAAGCATCGCGCAGGCGATGGAAGAACTGGGATTTTGAGACGGAGGACTGACGAAAAAATGGAATTTCAGCATATTTCAATTTTGCTGTCCGAGTGTCTCGACAGCTTGAACATTCGTCCGGACGGCGTGTACGTAGACGCGACGCTGGGCGGAGCGGGACACTCGCTGCACATTGCACAGCGTTTGACCGAGGGCGGCCGCCTGATTTCCATTGACCGCGATGATATGGCACTCGCCAACGCGGAAAAACGCTTGGCAGAGGTGCGCGACCGTGTGACGCTGGTAAAAAGTGACTTCCGGAACATTGACACGGCGGTTGCTTCGTGCGGCGTGGAGCAGGTAGATGGCATCCTGTTTGATCTGGGTGTATCTTCTCCGCAGCTGGACATTGCAGAGCGCGGCTTTTCGTATATGCATGACGCCAAGCTGGACATGCGCATGGATCAGCAGCAGCAGTTGTCTGCATACGAGGTTGTCAACGAATGGGATCGCAATGAGATTCGCCGCATTCTCTGGGAATACGGCGAGGAGCGGTATGCGCCGCAGATTGCAGCGGCTATCCAGCGCGCGCGGGAACAGAAGCCGATTGAAACGACGCTGGAACTGGCGGATATTATCCGAGAGGCCATGCCGCCGGCAGCGCGCCGCGAAAAGCAGCATCCGGCCAAGCGCAGCTTTCAGGCAATCCGCATTGCCGTTAATGATGAGCTCAAAGCGGTGCAGGAAGCGATGGAGCGTTCCATTGACCTGCTGGCGCCGGGTGGCAGATTGGCTGTTATTACCTTCCATTCCTTGGAAGACCGCATTGTAAAAAATGCCTTTCGCAGCGCAGCGCAGGGTTGCACCTGTCCGAAGGACTTTCCGGTGTGCGTGTGCGGCAAACA
>JABLTS010057554.1_pt1 | contig 10120 bp, 9 predicted proteins | sample 7160081 | NCBI WGS metagenome assembly JABLTS01 (sample SAMN14651231, study PRJNA627086) | human gut metagenome | isolation source: feces | host: Homo sapiens
TATCTATAACAATTACGCATATTCTTTTTCTTCTATAATAGAATGAATATCCAGAAGGGAAATTAATTCATCTCCGTTTTTACCGATTCCATCGATAAAAGATACCTTGGCATTCTTCATATCGCCACTCACTTTATCAATTTCATTGGTTCCTAATGTAACAACTTCTTTTACTTCATCCACGATTATTCCCAGTGCACTCTGCTGTTCAATTTTTAAAATTATAATACGGCTGGCATTGGTAAATACATCTTCTTCCAGTTCCATACGGATTCTGAGACTCATAACCGGTACGATTTCTCCACGAAGATTGATAATTCCTTTAAAGAAATTCTGTACTCTAGGTACTCTTGTAATCTTCTGCATACGGACAATATTGTCTACATAACTGATATCGATTCCGTACTGCTCATTTCCGATTTTTACAACAATATACTGTTTTCTGATATTTTCTACTGTTTCAAGTTGCTCTGCCACTCTGCACACCCCCTGTTAAATCAATGTATTTGCATCCAGGATTAATGCGACTTCGCCATCACCCAGAATTGTTGCACCGCTGATTGTCTTATTATTATTAATATACTTACCAAGTGATTTAATTACGATTTCCTGCTGTCCAAGAAGATTGTCTACAACAAGTCCTGCATAACGTTCGCCTTTTCTTACGATAACAACAGTAAGGCTTTCTACTTCTTCATCCTTCGGTGGAATATCAAGTATCTGATCCAGCCGGATGATTGGAATAACAGAACCACGTAAATTAATTACTTCCTTGGATTCTACATATTTAATATCTTCAACCGGAATATCCTCGATAGTCTGAATTGCGCCTAACGCAATTGCATATTTTTCATCGCGGATTTCTACCATCAACGCCTGAATGATTGCCAGTGTAAGTGGCAGTCTTACTACGAATTTGGTTCCAACGCCAAGTTTGCTCTTTACCTCAACATCTCCGCCTAATGCTTCAATATTGGATTTAACAACGTCAAGACCTACACCACGTCCGGAAATATCGGTAATCTGTTTTGCCATAGAGAAACTCGGCATAAATAAGAAATCGATAATTTCTTTCTGGCTCAGCTTTTCTGCCTGTTCCGGTGTTACCAGACCACGCTCTACTGCTTTTGCTTTAACCTTCTCTGTATCAATTCCGTTACCATCATCACTTACTTCAATGATTACATTATTTCCTTCCTGGAATGCATTCAGATTAATGGTTCCTGTTTCTGGCTTACCGCGTTCCTTACGAACTTCTGCACTCTCAAGACCATGGTCAGCAGAGTTACGAAGCAGATGCTGCAACGGGTCGCCAATCTGGTCAACTACAGTACGATCAAGTTCTGTATCTTCACCGGTCATGCACAATTCCATCTTCTTATTCAATCTTCTGGAAAGGTCACGAATCATACGTGGGAATTTGTTTACAACGCTCTCAATTGGAACCATCCGCACTTTCATAACCGATTCATGAAGACTGGTTGTAATTCTTTCCAGATACTCAATCTGCTCATGGAATGACTGATTCTGGAAATTGCCTCCTTCCTGGGAGCCAATGGATACCAGACTGTTTTTTGCAATGATCAGCTCACTCACCTGGTTCATCAGTGCATCCAGTTTTTCGATATCCACACGCACGGTACGGTTTGTAACCGGTTTGCCTGCCGGTTTTGACTTAGTCTGTGCCGGTTTATTCTCTTTATGTACTGCCTGCTCTGCCGGCTTTGCTTCTGATGTATTTGCTGGAAGATTTTCCTGTACATTTTCCTCATGGAATAGGGTTGCCGTCTTCACTTCTTCACCAACGGCATCCGCAATTTCAGATACATTTTTAACTGCTTTTAAAATATCATCTAATGCAGCATTGGATGATAAGAACAAACTGAAGTCCAGTTCAAAACGTTCATCCTCAATATCCTGGGAACTTGGACTGTAAACAACAATCTGTCCAAACTCTTCTACTGCTTTAAATACAAGGAATGCTCTTGCCGCTTTCAAAAGGCAGTCTTTCTGTACTTCTACTGTAATTCCGTAAATTTTGTTTCCACTTTCTTCAGCTGCTTTTAACGCATCTTTATCTTTGGAAGAAAATTCTACGCTTAAGTATTTCTTTTTACCATCACCGTTTTCCGGTTCTTCTGCTTTCTTTTCTTCTTTTTTCTCTTCCTTTGCAGGTGCGGCTGCTCCGCCGTTCTCTGCATTCTCTAAGAATTTGTTCAAAGCTGTAATCAGTGCTTCGTTGTCTTCTGTACCTTCATCTGATGTACTCTTGATCGTATCGAGGTAACTTTCAATTGCATCCAGACACTGGAAAAGAATATCAATCATTTCACTGGTGACTTTTACTTTGTCACTACGAACTTCCTGGAATACATTTTCCATATCATGAGTCAGATGCTGCATTCTCTTAAAGCCCATGGTTCCTGCCATTCCCTTTAAGGAGTGTGCTGCACGGAAAATTTCATTAATGGTATCTTTGTTTTCCGGCTCCTTTTCCAAAGTCATAATGCAATCATTCAGGCTCTGGATATGCTCACTTGTCTCATCAATAAAAATTTCTAGATACTGGCTTACATCCATCTTTAATTTACCCCCACATTCTTTAGAATTGTGTCCGCAACACTTTCTAATGGTACTATTTCATCAACAAGTCCTGTCTCTGCAATTGCCTTTGGCATTCCATATACCACAGATGTTTCTTCATCCTGAGCAATTACGTATACATTTTTTTCTTTCTGGAGTTCTGAAATTCCCTTTGTTCCATCAGCACCCATTCCGGTAAGAACTACACAGGTAATTTCATCATAGCCGCTGTCCATCAAAGACTCATACATCAGATTGGCACATGGTCTTAATCCACCAATTGCCGGTGCATCACTTAAAACAATACAGTGCGTTCCATCTGCTAACCGCTGTACCAGTAAATGTTTTCCTCCCGGTGCCACATAAACATGTCCTTTTTCCAAGACATCACCTTCGTTTGCCTCTTTCACATCCAGCGGGCTGAGTTCATTCAGCCGGGCTGCCATGGATTTTGTAAAACCAGCCGGCATATGCTGAACCACTAGAACCGGTGCATCCATATTGGATTTCAGCAATGGAATTACACTCTGTAAGGATTTTGGACCGCCTGTGGAACATGCAATTGCAACAATCTTGCTCCGGGCTGCATCCTTCGTTCTAATCTTCCGGACAGCTGCCGGTTTTACCACATTCGTAATTACTTTTTTCTGATACGTCTGTGTGCTTCCTGCTGTAGTTATTGTTGCAAGAACTTTTATCAGTTTTTCCCGGAAACGCTGTCCCTTTGTCTCTATCAGATTATTTGGTTTCTCGATAAAGTCAATTGCACCACGTTCCATTGCTTTGAGTGTAACTTCAGCTCCATCTGTCGTTAATGTACTGACCATTACTACTGTTGCTTTTATATTTTCTTTTTGTAATCTTTCAAGTAGTTCCAGTCCGTTCATTCTTGGCATATTTACATCTAAAACAACTGCGTCATATGCTTTCTGACACAATTTTTCATATGCTTCCAAGCCATCTCTGCATGTATCCGTTGCCTGAAAACCACTATCTGAATTAATTATATCACAGATAACCCTTCTCATGAGTGCTGAGTCATCAACAACCAGAATATTCTTTTTCATTCTATTAATTTAACCCTATCCTTTTCCTCTCTGTCTTGCTTTTCTTTCTTCTGCAAAAATATACCTGATAATTTCTTCCCTTATTTTATCATCACGGATAATAAATTTCAGTCGGTTTTCATACATATTATCACGATTTAACAGCTTCGTACTTCGCAGGATATATCCTGGAAGATAATATTGTTTTTCACCGGTCTGCGTCTGTAGCATCACAATAATCAGAACAGCTTTTCCCTCTTCTAACTGCTCATTCGTTACAAAGCGTACACCACCTCCACTGATATCAACAATAGTGCCCTTTTTCTGCTTTTTATAAAAATTATCATCCCTGAGACTTGCGATGATGTCTTCCGTCTGTTTCATTTCCGCTTCTTCGTCTGTCAGATGGAAATACCCCATATCAAGGACACATTCCATACGGTAATATTCCCGTCTCTGATATTTGCTCAGTGGTGTATTTAATACAATCCGGAGCAGGTAGCGGTTCTCCGTCTTATAACGTTCCCGGATCTGACCAATGCTTTTATACAATCCATTCGGTGTATAGAATACAAATTCATAGCGAAGTCCCAGTGGAAGTAATATCAGTTTTCCACTCTGAATCGGCATCATTATCTCCATTTCACCATTTTCAAACAGTTCAAAAATCTGACTCTTGTAAACTGGTGCAGCCTTTTCTGCAGATTCTGACCTTTCCGTCTGGTTCACTATATGAATATCAATTTTCATCCCTTCCCGTAAAACATTTGAAATCATTCTATCACCTATCTGTTATTAAAAAATTCAGCAAACAACTGGGCAAAGCCCCGCTTCATCAACGGAATATCATGCGCACCTTCTATAAGATTATTTGCAAGTATCTCAAATGCTTTTGCCGACTTGGTCTCCGGTGCATATAAAGATACTATCTGCTGCTGGCGTATTGCTTTTTCAAACATGGAATCCTGCGGTATCATGCCGAGATATTCAAGATTACCATTTAAAAACTGTGACACAACGGTATTTAATTTATCATATACTGCCTGTCCATCTTCCACAGAATTTACACGGTTGGCAACCACATGAATCTGCGTTCCGCTTTTGGCAAAATTCGGATTCCGGTGCAGTGCCTTTAACAGAGAATAGGAATCGGTCAGTGAGCTTGGTTCCGGTGTTGATACCAGAAGGACCTCCGGACAAGCCATAACAAATTCCAATACGCTGTCTGCAATTCCTGCTCCGGTATCCACCAGTACAATATCAGCCATTTCATCTAACTGTGCCAGATTACGTACTAAAAAAGTAATCTGATCCTTGGACAGATTATTCATTCCCACAATGCCTGAGCCGCCTGAGATAAAGCTTACTCCTGCCGGTCCCTCTGTTATAATCTGCCGTATATCCATTCCCCGGTATATAACATCACTCAAATTATGTTTTGGTATTGCTCCAAGCATAACTTCTACATTTGCCAGTCCCAAATCAGCATCAAAAATAATAACTTTCTTATTCATTTTCTGAAACTGGATTGCCAGATTAACTGTAATGCTGGATTTTCCCACGCCACCTTTTCCACTGGTAACCGTAATTACTCTTGCTTTCTGGGGAAGCTTCTGGTTCTTTAATTACATTGCGCAGTTTTTCTGCCTGATCCATATTATTATCTGCCTCCCAATAACTGTTTTACAATTTTCTGTGACTGGAAAATTTCAATATCATCTGGCACATTCTGCCCTGTTGTCACATAGGAAACATCCGCACCAGAATACATACGAATATTTAACAGACTACCATAACTACTGGTTTCATCTAATTTAGTAAAAATAATCTTATAATCCGATATCTCATGGTATTTATCTACAATTTCCATCAAATCGCGGTATTTTGTAGTTGCGCTTAATACCAGATAAACATCCTTCTCATATTTGTCATCCAGACTTTCTATGAGGTTTCTCATATCTTTTCTCTGATCTTCATTCTTATAAGAGAATCCTGCGGTATCTACCAGAACGAGATCATAATCCTTTACACGCTCTATGGCTGCATTCATTTCTTCCGATGAATAAATAACTGTCAGCGGTGTATCCAAGATATTCGCATAAGTACGTAACTGTTCTGCCGCAGCAATCCGATAAGTATCTGCTGTTAAAAACGCTACTTTTTTGCCATAATCCACTTTAAATCTGGAAGCCACTTTTGCAATGGTTGTTGTCTTGCCAACACCGGTTGGTCCAATAAAAAATACGATTTTAGGCTGTCCCGGTATCAGTTCAATCTTTTGAGGCTGTCCGAATTTTAATACCATTTTCTGGTAAACATTGGATAAAATAATATCCATGCTTGCACTGCCTCTTAAATTCTTCTCCACATCATCTAATATCTGGTTGACATATCTTTCATTCACTTCATTATCCAGTAATGTTTCATAAATCATGCGGATACAACGGAAAGTCTCAGACTGCTGATGCTTCATATCCTTTGGAGCATCAGTCTCCTTTTCCGGCTTTTCCTCTTCTTTTGGTTCTTCCTCTTTTTCCGGTTTTAACTTCTTTTCTAATAAATTAGAAAGACTTTCTATCTTTTCTTCCAAATCATGACTGCTTTCCGGATGAATGGCTGCTGGTTCCGGTGCCGGAATTTCAATCTTTTCATTTGCTGCAAAATTTATGCTGTCATGCATCTTTAATGGAGCATGTAACGCAGGAAGAGGATTAACTGTCTGTTCTTTTTCCTCTAATGCTGCCGTCACTTCATAAGTTGTGCTCTTTAATGCCCGGAATAAACCCTTCGGTTTGATTTCCTTTACATTCATAATCACAACTGCTTCTCCCATTTCCTTTTTCGCCTTATCAACTGCCTCTTCTCTTGTTCTGCCCTGAAATTTATTAATCGTCATTTTATGCTGTCACCATCCCTACTGATTGTAATTCCACATTTGATTCCACTTCATTATAAGACACCACAATGAGGTCTTTGAAATAGTCCTCGGTGAGTTTCTTAAAATACATCCGCACAATTGGCGAAGTAATGACAATCGGATTCTTTCCAATATTCTCTAACTTTGCTACTTCCTGCTTTAAGGATTCCATAATATTCTTGGTCTTCTCCGGATCTAAAGTCAAATAAGCCCCCTGCTCAGTCTGTTTTACAGAACCCATGATTTCCTGTTCCACCTTCGGATCTAATGTTACCACGCTGGTTGTCTCATTTGCCGGAAAGTATTTACTTGAAATTGCACGTTTTAATCCCTGACGCACATATTCTGTCAATACATCGGTATCCCTGGTTGTTACCGCATGGTCTGCTAAATTTTCAAAAATCGTAAGCAGGTCACGGATAGAGATGCCCTCCTGTAAAAGATTCTGTAAAACTTTCTGAATTTCACCAATACTAAGAAGCTTCGGTGTAAGTTCATCCACAAGTGCAGGATTGTTTTCCTTGATATTACTAATAAGATTAGATACATCCTGTCTGGTAAGAAGTTCTGCAATATGGGAACGGATTACCTCTGTAAGATGGGTGGCAATAATAGATGGTGGATCTACTACGGTATAGCCAAGACTCTCCGCACGCTCTCTCTGTCCCTCTGTAATCCAGATTGCCGGCAGATGGAAGGATGGCTCAAAGGTCGGAATACCGGTGATTTCCGCTTCCACATATCCCGGATTCATTGCCATATAGTGGTCAAAAAGGATTTCTCCTTCTGTTACCTGAATTCCCTTTATCTTAATAATATACTGGTTAGGATTTAACTGAATATTATCACGCAGACGAATAATCGGAACCACTGTTCCAAGTTCCAGCGCAATCTGTCTACGGATCATTACTACACGGTCCAAAAGGTCTCCACCCTGATTTACATCTGCCAGTGGAATAATACCATAACCAAACTCCAGTTCAATAGGATCAACCTGAAGCAGTGAAACCACATTCTCCGGCCGCCGGATTTCTTCTGCCGCCGTTTCATCTGCATTGGTTTCCTCTTCGATTTCTTCCACCTTTACATCCTTTTGTATCTTCCGTCCGGCAGCTAAAAATGCAATGCCAAGCGCACAGAAAAGTACCGGATTCAGCGGAGTTGCAATTCCAAGAAAGGTTATCGTTGCACCTACAATATACAATACCTTGGGAATTCCAAAAAGCTGTTTTACCAGCATGGATCCAAAATCCGCTTCACTGGATGCTTTTGTTACGAGAATACCTGTTGCCAGCGAAATCAAAAGAGACGGAACCTGGCTGACCAGTCCATCACCAATGGTTAATATACCATATTTCTGAAGTGCCTCCATGGCAGACAGCCCGCCATTCATGACCCCCATAATCGTTCCACCAATCAGGTTGATGAATGTAATAATAAGGCCGGCCGTTGCATCTCCTTTTACATACTTGGTTGCACCATCCATAGAACCAAAGAAGTTAGATTCCTGCTGAATCTTAGTTCTCCGTTCTCTTGCTTCCTTCTCTGTGATGGCACCAGTATTTAAATCCGCGTCAATTGCCATCTGTTTTCCAGGCATTGCATCCAATGTAAAACGTGCAGTTACCTCAGATACACGCTCAGAACCTTTATTGATAACGATAAACTGTATCAGAATCAGGACAATAAATACAATTGCTCCGATTACAAGATTACCACCACCTACAAAGCCTCCAAAGGTCTCTACTACATTTCCTGGTTCACCGGTAGATAAAATCAATCGGGTGGAAGAAACATTTAATGAGATTCGGAATATGGTGGTAAACAATAACAGTGTCGGGAAAAATGACATATCCAGCACTTCTTTTGCAAATAATGCATTAAAAAGAATAATCATTGCCAGTGAAATATTAATCGCCAGCATGACATCCAATAAAATAGAAGGAATCGGAATAATAAAGAATATGACTGCAGCAAGAAGATAGATTGCTACACCAAAATCCGCTTTTTTCATTCCGGTTTCCTCCTTTCATTTAAATTCGTATTAATTTCTGCCTTTTAGATTGTAAACCATCGCAAGCACTTCTGCAACTGCCTGATACAATTCTGGTGGAATTTCTGCTCCGACATTTACATTTGCATAAAGCATACGCGCCAACGGTTTATTCTCTACAATTTCCACCTGATTTTCTCTTGCCACTTCCTTAATCTTTGCAGCAAGAAAATCTTCACCCTTTGCAACCACAACCGGTGCTTTGGATACTTCCGCATCATACCTTATCGCAACTGCATAATGGGTCGGGTTCGTAATGACTACGTCTGCCTTCGGCACATCCTGCATCATTCGTCGCTGCGATGCCTCACGCATTCTCTGACGCTGTCTTCCCTTAATCTGTGGGTCTCCTTCAGTATTTTTATACTCGTCCTTTACCTCCTGTTTGGTCATCTTCATTTCTTCTTTGAATTTATGTTTCTGATAAATCAAATCAGCGATTCCGACAATCAGGTAAACCAGGCTTGTTTTTAAACCCACATCCACAATAAGTCCGGCAATCAATGCAACTGCCTGTAACAGTTCCATATCATAGATAACAAATAATTCTCCCTGCCTGTCCTTAATCTCGGAATACGCCACATACATGACCAGTGCCACTTTGACAATAGACTTTACAAGTTCAAACAGAGAATCTTTGGAAAACATCCGTTTAAACCCATTGATAGGATTAAACTTTGATAATTCCGGTTTTAATGGCTTCCCGCTTATTTTCCAGCCCACCTGAAGTACACTGACTAAAAACGTTACCACTATTCCGATTAAAAGAAACGGTATCATGACCTTTATCATTTCAATCACAGCCTGTGACATTAGCATATGGCTGGATTTTACTGTCATGCCCGTCTTATTTTCTAATAGAATATCCGGGATTTTCCGATAGAAACCTGAAAACTCATTCATTAAGGTTTCTGAAACATAGCTTCCAAAAATCTTCAATCCCAGGAATAAAACAATTAAATCTACTGCTCCGGAAAATTCCTTGCTTTTTGCAACTTTTCCTTCTTCTCTTGCATCTTTTAATTTTTTTGCAGTTGCCGGCTCTGTCTTTTCGCCGCCAGGTCCCTCTTTTGCGAACCACTGCAGATTATATTTCAGAAGTAAATCTCTTTCCTCCATATAAATCTCCTATTCATGTACCAGCTTATCCATGCATTCCTGATGCAATTCCGGTAACCATCCGTTTCATCTCAGTAAGCACAAAATCGGATACATACGGAAGCAGCTGTATCGTCAAAAACAAAACCAGAAATCCAAGTAATATCTTAAGCTGGATACCAACAGAAAACATATTCATCTGTGGTGCAATCTTTGCCATGATTCCAAGAATACAGTTCAATATCATTAACACTGCAAAAACAGGAAGTGCCACCCGGAAACCAAGCACCATGGAATCCGTCATATAAGAAACCATGGTCTGAAGCAGGGAATCCCACATAAAATTCTGACCATTTACCGGAATCAGAGTGAAAGAATCAACAATTCCCGTATCCCCATTAAACACACCGGTTCCACGGTCAA
>JABLTS010056339.1_pt1 | contig 10101 bp, 10 predicted proteins | sample 7160081 | NCBI WGS metagenome assembly JABLTS01 (sample SAMN14651231, study PRJNA627086) | human gut metagenome | isolation source: feces | host: Homo sapiens
AGAGCGTTTTTTAACCGGCCGCGTCGGTGGGCCAGTCGGGCAGCTTGTAGCGGCAGCTGCCCAAAAAGCTGGACATCGGCTACTTCTTCTACATCGGCGGCAACGACTCGATGGACACCATCGGCAAGCGGGCTGAGTACGGCGAGTGCATCCAGAGCGACATCCGCTTCATGGGCGTGCCTAAGACCATCGACAACGATCTGATGGTCACCGACCACACCCCCGGCTACGGCTCTGCGGCCAAGTACATCGGCGTGGTGATGAAGGAGATCATCCGCGACGCCACCGTCTACGGCACCAAGTATGTCACCGTCGTCGAGATCATGGGCCGCAACGCCGGCTGGCTGACCGCCGCCGCCGCACTGGCCAAGAGCGACGACTGCGAGGGCGTGGACATGATCTGCCTGCCCGAAGTCCCCTTCAATGTGGAGCACTTCATCGAGAAGGTGCGCGTGATGCAGGAGAAGAAGCCCAGCATCGTCATCGCGGTGTCTGAGGGCGTCAAGCTCGAGGATGGCCGCTATGTCTGTGAGCTGGCCGACGATGTCCACGCAGTGGACGCTTTCGGCCACAAGGCCCTGACCGGCACCGCCCGCTATCTGGCCAACGTCGTAGCCCGCAATCTGGACACCAAGACCCGCTGCATCGAGCTTTCCACCCTGCAGCGCTGCGCCGGCCACCTGACCAGCCGCACCGACATCACCGAGGCCTATCAGGTCGGCGGTGCTGCTGTCAAGGCTGCGTTTGAGGGCGTCACCGGCCAGATGGTGGCCCTGAAGCGCATCTCCAACAGCCCCTATCAGTGTACCACTGAGCTGCACCCCATCAGCGAGGTCGCAAATCTCGAGAAGAAGGTGCCGCTGAGTTGGATGAACGAGAATCACACCCAGATGACTGAAGACTTCCTTGCTTACGCGCGGCCCCTCATCCAGGCTGAGCTGACCCCGCTCTACATCGCCGGTCTGCCTCACCACATCTACATGAAGCCCCAGAAGTAAGCGTTCTGTTTCGCAAACGTACCTCCGCGCCCCTGCACCCTGTGTGCGGGGGTGCATTTTTGTACGGAAAAAGCTTTGATTTCACTTGTATTTTACCTGAAACCGTATTATAATACTATCTGCGTCGCTCGCTGTTGAGCGGCGCGTTTTTTCGTGAGTACCATCTGATATTTGAGGAGGCAGAGCATTTTCATGGCACAGAATACCCGGACAGGCGATCTGACCAGCGGCCCCATGCTGCAAAAGATCATCCTGTTTTCCCTGCCGCTGGCTGCATCCAGCATCCTGCAGCTGCTGTTCAACGCAGCCGATGTCGTCGTCGTAGGACGCTTTGCGGGCAGCACGGCGCTGGCCGCTGTCGGCTCCAACGGTGCGCTCATCAACCTGCTGGTCAACCTGTTCGTGGGCCTGTCGCTGGGCGCGAACGTCGTTGCGGCCCGCTGCTTCGGCGCGAAGGACGATGAGGGCGTCCGCAACACCGTCCAGACCTCCGTGGCGCTGGGCCTTGTCAGCGGCTTCTTGCTGGCCGTGGTGGGCTTTTTCGCCGCCCGCGTCCTGCTGGAGCTGATGAGCTGCCCGGAGGACGTCATCGGCCTGTCCACCCTCTACCTCAAGATATACTTCATCGGTATGCCCATGACCATGCTGTACAACTTCAGCTCGGCCCTCCTGCGCGCCGTGGGCGACACCAGGCGGCCTCTGTTCTGTCTGGCCGTGGCGGGCGTCATCAATGTGGTGCTGAACCTCGTGTTCGTCATCCTCTTCTCCATGAGTGTGGCGGGCGTCGCTCTGGCCACCATCATCAGCCAGACCGTCTCCGCCTGCATGGTCACGGCCCTGCTGGTGAAGGAGAAAGGCCCGCTCCACCTCGACCTCGGCCATCTGGGCTTCCATGCGGGGGCTCTGGGCCAGATCCTGCGCATCGGTCTGCCTGCCGGTCTGCAGAGCACCGTGTTCAGCCTCTCCAACGTCGTCATCCAGTCGGCGGTCAACTCCTTCGGCTCCATCGTCGTGGCCGGCAACTCTGCCGCTTCCAACCTCGAGGGCTTCGTCTATACCGCCATGAACGCTTTCGCCCAGGCCGCTGTCACCTTCACGAGCCAGAACATGGGCGCCCGCCGGTACGACAACCTGGACCGCGTCATGCGCAACTGCCTGCTCTGCTCCATCGTCACCGGCCTCGTGCTGGGCGGCGGTGCTTCCCTGCTGGGCAAACAGCTGCTCCACTTCTACTCCTCCGATGAGGTCGTGGTGACCGCCGGTCTGGCCCGTATGCACATCATCTGCACCACCTATCTGCTCTGCGGCGGCATGGATGTTCTGGCCAGCTGCCTGCGCGGCCGGGGCTACTCCGTCCTGCCGATGGTGGTCAGCCTCGTTGGCAGCTGCCTGCTCCGCCTCGTCTGGATCGCCACCATCTTCCGGCTGTTCCACACCACCACGATGCTTTACCTCAGCTACCCCGTCAGCTGGATACTCACCGCACTGGTGCATCTGGCCTGCCTGCTGGTGGTACGGCATAAGATGAACGAGAACCTTAAAGCTGCTGCACAGCGGTAAGCAGGCTCTTTGTCAGAGCGATACGATCGCAGTGCAAGAGCTGTTTGGCAGCGTCCTTGCCCTCTCAGGCGCTCCGCGCCAGCTCTCCCAGAGGGAGAGCCTTTGGCAGGCCGGTCAACTCTGAGCTGGCCGCCGGAAGCCTGATATAACGCAAAAAATAGTGCCCTGCTACAGAGGGCAGCAGCTGCGGAACCATGTTCCTTGTCAAGCTGCTGCTAGCCTTGGTAGCAGGGCACTACTGTTTGCGATACAAATTTCAGGTGCGTGCAGCGATTGAGCAGAATCCGCTGGGCGAAGTTAAGAAGGCAAGCTTGGATACAACGTCAAAGGAGACAGGGGAGAGCAAGGGGGAATTTGCCGATTCTCCGTCGGATGAGCCTGAAAATGATGCACCGGACGGCCCGATGGAAGCCTTTGAGGGTGCCGCACAGGAAGGTTTCCGGGTGGATGTTTCGAGCCTTGCCGATATGGAGAACGCCGACAAATGATGACATGGGTACAAACGCAGAAGCTTCGGCGTGATGAGGCCTCGCTGATGACAGAATGGCAGACACGCTGGGCGCAGTCTGCCTGTTTTAATGCCGACGGTGTTGTGGACTATGAGCGCTGGTCAGCACTTCCGGACAGAAAACATATCGTTGTACTGTTAAAAGAAACGAATGGGCTGCACGGAAGCCTCGTGGAGTTTCTTTATCATGGAGGCAGCAAAACCTACTACAGAACGTGGAATAATGTCGCACGCTGGGCAAATATGATTTTGAACGGCACATACTGGAAATTTGTTCCAAAATCTTCGCTGGACGATATGGTGCGGAATATCGCTGTGGTAAACCTGAAAAAGTGTCCGGGCGGTGCCATCGCAAGCTCAAAAGCGGTACGGCAGGCCGCCCGGCAAGATGCGGACCTCTTAAAGTGTCAGATACAGCTTTATGAGCCGGATATTATCCTGACCGGCGGCTGGGGGCTGGTATCGAACATTTTACATGATGAGATATTTGCAGATGATGCTGAATGGATCAGACCCCATGAAGAGACTGCATTGTGGTATTACAAAAGCAGTTTGGTCTGCACAGGTAAAGAAACGCTTGTTGTAAGTATGCCGCACCCGAATCGAGCGGCAAAGAACTGGACATTAGAGTTAGAAAAAGTTTTACGAGCAACCGGACGATTGTAAAACAAAAAGCTGACCAAACGTACAAAGCAATGCATTCAAATAACACAACTGTACAAAACGCGAAAAACCGGCCCAGCCAGCCCAAAAGGCTCAGGAGCCGCCGGAAAGGCCCGAAACCTGAAAAAGAGGGCTTTTTCGCTCCCCTATATTTCGTATAACCTGCATTATACGAAATATTATAAAAATCAAAAACAGAGGCCCCCTTCTCCTGCGTTCCGTCATCGGTGCAGGTTTTGGGAGCCTCTGCTGTTCTTTTATATCATTTCGTTTGGGACGCGTGGATTGCCTGCCAAGCAGGCATCATAAAATACAGCTGGACAAGACCGCTTTCATGCGAGCGTTCATTCTTTACAGCGGTGTATCCAGCGGCTGTGTTCCGAAGTACGCGCAGATTGCTTCATAGTAAGCGCGCGCCACTGTCTTACAGCCTTCTTCGCTGCCAAACTGTGCAACGTCCTCTTCGCTGGTCACAAAGCACTGTTCTGCCAGAACCGCCGGACAGTTTACATCTTCCAACAAGGTAAAGCTTCGCTCGTCCCTTACTTCGGTATGGGTGCTCTCTACGAGCTGCTTTACCTCGCCCTGATAATAAATGTACCGGATGCCGCCGTGGCCGCGAAGCTTTGCGCCTGCGGCCTGCATTCCCTGCGCCAGCTGCTGCGCGAAGTAATAGCTCTCCTGATGCCATGTACGGCCCGGGACGGACGGATAACACTCAAAGCCTGCAGCGGTAGAACCCTCCGGCGCGGAGTTGCCGTGGATGGACAGCAGCAGCTGCGGGCTCTGGGCATTGATGGCTTCCGCCCGCTCGCTGGGCTTTGCGGTGACATCATAGCTTTCGCGGGAACGCAGCGGGATGTAATTAGGGTCAGCCTCCAGCAGCGCAAGCAGAGCTTCAGAGGTCTGGGCTGTCATCTCTTTTTCTTCGACGACTCCCCTTGCGCCCGGGTCGCTTCCGCCGTGGCCGGCATCAATGCAGACCCGGTAGGGCGGGTCGCCCACCACAGGCCGGAAAGGCTCTTCCCCGCTCTCATTTCGCCCGGAGCCGAACAGCGCTGCTTTCCAAAGGAAAAATGCTGCACTGAAGCAGACGACGCACACCAAAAGGCCGATGACCGTCGCAGCGGACGGGCCGCACTGTTTTCTCCGGCGTACGTGTCTTGGATTTGAACGTCCTGCCATCGGCTTACTTTAGCTCGACGACGGTCACGCCGCTCTCGCCCTCGCCGTAACGGCCCAGACGGAAGCTCTTGACCATTCGGTTTCCCCGCAGATGCTTATGGATAGCAGTGCGCAGTGCGCCGGTACCATTGCCGTGGATGAGATATACCACAGTCTGGCCGTTCAAAATCGCACGGTCGATGAAGGAATCCACCTCCGGCAGCGCCTCGTCTACGGTAAGCCCCAGCAGGTTGCATTCCATCTTTGCCGTGCGCTGCACGCGCTCTACCCTGCCATTGGGCCGGTTAGCATCGCCGGTCAGGCGAGAGTAACGCTGCTGTGCCTTGGTCTGAGGCTTCGTCTCCTTGACCAGCTTTTCCGGCTGCTTGAGGCCCTTGAGCGGCACTTTCGTCTTGATGATACCGGCCCGTACCAGCACATCACCGTTTTTATCCGGCAGCGAGAGCACCGTAGCCAGCTGGTTCAGCTCTGCGATGCAGACCTCCTGCCCTACCTTGACTTCCTTCAGCGAAACGAACTCCTTGACCGGGTTGTGTACCACTTCAGTCCCCATAAAGAGCTTTTCGGACTCTTTCTTGGCGATCTCACGGGCGCGCTGGGCCTTCTGCTGGGTGCTCATCCGCTCGTCTTTCTGAATCTGGCGCAGCTCATCCGTCAGAGCGTAAGCCTTGCTCTCGACCTCCTGCGCCAGTGCGCGGGCCTTGGCGCGGGCAGCTTCCAGCTCATTCTCGCCCTGCTGGATAAGCTCATCGCGCTTCTGACGGGCTGCATCCAGCTGGTGGGCGGCCTCGTTTTTCAGGCCTTCCACCTCGTCCTGACTGGCTTTGAGCTGGAGCTTCAAATCATCCAGCTGGCCCAGAACGGCGTCCAGACGCTTGTCTTCTGCGGACAGATGTTGCTGTGCAGCCTCAATGACCCGCTCCGGGATGCCGAGCTTTTCGCTGATAAGGAAAGCGTTGGACTTGCCCGGAACGCCGACGCTGAGCTTATAGGTGGGGCGCAGCGTCTCCAAATCGAACTCGCAGCTGGCGTTGACGACGCCCTTTGTCTCGAGAGCGAACACCTTCAATTCTGCATAGTGCGTTGTGGCCATCAGGAGCACACCGCGGCGGCGCAGCTCTTCGATGATGGCAACCGCCAGTGCCGCACCTTCCGCCGGGTCAGTACCGGCACCAAGCTCGTCCAGAAGCACCAGCGTGTGGGGCATGGCAAGCTCAAGGATGCCGGTGATCTTCTTCATATGGCCGGAAAAGGTGGACAGGCTCTGCTCAATGCTCTGCTCATCGCCGATGTCCACGAGGAATTCGTCGAAGACACAGATCTCACTGCGCTCATCCGCCGGGATGAGGAAGCCGCACTGTGCCATCGCGCAAAGCAGACCGGCCGTTTTCAGAGTGACGGTCTTACCGCCGGTGTTGGGGCCAGTGATGATGAGCGAATCATATTCCCTGCCCAGCGAAATATCGACAGGAACGCACTTCTTTGCGTCGATGAGCGGATGACGCGCCCGGATGAGCGAGAACGACGTATCCGTCCGGACAGTGGGTTTGAACGCCTTCATATCCAGTGCAAGGCGGGCTTTTGCAAGCAGGACGTCGATTTCCAGCATGGCCTTATAGCTGTACTGGAACTGCGGCTCAATGGCTGCGACCTGACCGGTAAATGCTACCAGGATACGCTCGATCTCCTGGGCTTCCTGTGCGCGGTACTGAAGGATGCGTGCGTTTGCCTCCACAACAGCCTGAGGCTCGACGAAGACGGTCGCACCGGTAGACGAGACGTCATGGATGATACCGCTCACCTCTCCGCGATACTCGCTTTTGACAGGAACGACATACCGGCCATTTCGGATGGAGACGACGCTCTCCTGTAAGTACTTGGAGGTGTCCATATTCCGGACCATGCTTTCCAGACGGTCGCGGATGCTGTTTTCAGTCGCACGGATCTTCTTGCGCAGGTCGTTCAGGGTGTGCGATGCCGTATCTGCCATTGCATCCGGTGCAAGGATGGCACTCGAAATTTGCTGCTCAAGGCCCGGCTGAGGAGCCAGCGCATAGAATAAGTCGTCCGTCGGAAGTGCATCGTGTTCCGAAGAGCCGTACCAGCTGACGAGGTTCTGAAAGTTGCGAAGCGCACCGGCCACCATCAGCAGTTCACCCATTGAAAGGACACCGCCCTTGACGGCGCGGGCGGCCAGCTGACTGACGCCCTCTACTCCACCGAAGCGGGGCGAGCCGTTCTTGATGAGCAGTGAATTGATGGCATCGGTCTGTTCCAGCGCATACCGCACTTCATCGGGGTCGCACTGAGGCTCGATGGCAAGGAGCTTTTCGCGGGACTCTTTGCACACACAGCCCTCCGCCGCCCGGGCAATGATCTTGTCCAGTTCCAGCGTTTTCAAATAACTTGTTTCCATAGTAATTCCTTATATCAAATCAATTTCAAATGGTTATGGCAGGACAGATTTCAAAAAGTCGTAGCTTTTCAACGGCTTGTCCAGATGGGTCAGCGCATATTGCTCTGCTGCTGTAGAGAGTTTCGCCAGACTGCCGACGGAAATACGGAAGCCGAATATCTTTTTATCTTCTACCAGACAGATATGCCGCAGCGCAAACAGCGCCCCGGCGTCCAGATTGCACTTTTTCCCCGCCTTTTGGGCGCATGATTCGCAGAGCAGACAGCCCTCCGCCGGGTCGAGATAAAAGGCCGGGCCGTCGTAGGTGCCGCAGTCGCGGCAGTAGACCAGCTGCGGCAGAAATCCGCACTCGCTCATGGTACGCAGCTCAAATACGGCCTTGATGACCCGGAGGTCAGCCTTTTTCTCGCTTATCATGTAAAAACAATTAAGGAGAAGTCTCAATTCTTTTGCGGCTTCGTCTCCTGTGGGCGAAAGCGCCGAGGCCATTTCCGCCATATACATGGCAAGGCTCATCCCTTCGATGGAGGACGAGATGCCATGGAAGACGTTTTTGACATCCGCCTCTCGCACTGTATACATATTCCGTCCGGGGACAAGCACGAACTCCGAGTAACAAAAAAGCCCGCAGGCGCTGAACAGTTTGCTTTTCAGCCGCAGGCTGCTCTGCGCAGAGGCCGAGATGACTCCCAGCCCCGGCGTCAGAAGCGTGATGATCCGGTCTGATTCTTTATACCGGGTCTCTTTCAGGACAAGGCCCGGGGTCACAATGGTATCCATCTGTTTTTTCTCCTGCCGGGGCGGTGAGCCGCTGCTGAGCGAGCTGCCGCCTGTAGTCCAGATAACACAGAATATCACCGGTGCAGGCAAACGTCTGCCAGCTGAGTTCCACATCCATCGGACAACGCTCCTTTCCTTAAGGTATAGTGTCACCTCTATGGTACTGCGCTATCCCCGGGAAATCTGTCCTGTTATGAGGCTCAGCGGTTGGGCTGCTGCTTGAAGCCGAAATTGTTGAGCATGAACTCGTTATCGCGCCAGTCGGCTTTGACCTTCACCCAGCACTGTAAGTTGACGCGGCAGCCGAGGAATTCCTCGCAGTCGGTGCGGGCTGCACTGGCGATCTTCTTCAGCATCGCGCCGCCCTTGCCGATGACCATGCCCTTGTGACTCTCCCGCTCACAGTAGATGTTCACGTCGATGTCCACGAGGTCGGTGCCGGGGCGCTCCTTGAAGCGCTCGACCACGACCGCAATGCCGTGCGGGATCTCGTCCCGCATATAGAGCAGAGCCTTTTCGCGAATAACTTCCGCAACGAGCTCCTTCTCAGGCATATCAGTGTAGGCATCGTCGTCAAAATAATGCGGGCCTTCCACGGCATAGCGGCTCAGGGCGTCGAACAGTTCCTCGCAGTGGTCATTGTCGCGGACACTGACGGTATAGACATCATCAAAGACGCCCAGGGCCTTCAGCTCCGCCTTGCGGGCCTCGAGGTCCGCCGGGTCTTTGACGAGGTCGGTCTTGTTGATGACCGCGATGGCCGGGCCGCCCTTTTTCAGAGCCTCGACCAGAACCATCTCCGATTCATTCAGCGCGCCGTAGGGCTCGAACAGCATCATGGACACATCGACGTCAGCAATGGAGTCGCTGGCCGTCTTGTCCATCCGTTTGCCCAGCTTATTGTGGGGCTTATGCACGCCGGGGGTATCCAGCAGAACGTACTGCAAAGGCCCCCGGGTGATGACGCCAGTAATACGGGTACGGGTAGTCTGGGGCTTGGAGGTAACGATAGCCACCTTCTCCCCCACCAGCAGATTCGTCAGGCTGGACTTGCCCACGTTCGGGCGGCCAATGACCGCCACGAACACAGAGGATGTATCATAATGGCCCTGGATCGGTGTTTCGTTTTTCAAAATAGAACTCCTGTCTTTTTATTCCGTGTAGCTCACCGTGCGGGGCAAACCCAGCTGGATGAGGACAGCTTCTTCCTTCTCACGCATCCGCATGGCTTCCAGACCGCCGTTCTCGTGGTCATAGCCCAGCAGATGGAGCATGGAGTGGACCGTCAGGAAAGCGACCTCTCTCTGCAGCGGATGGCCGTAGAGAGTCGCCTGCTCCTGTGCGCGTTCCATGCTGATGACGATGTCGCCCAGCATCTTGCAGCCGTTGTTCTCGTCCACGTCATAGACGCCGTTCTCCCCCAGAGGGAAGCTCAAAACATCCGTGGGCATCGGCTTGTTGCGGTACTGGTTGTTCAGCTCAGCAATGGCTGCGTTGTCCACGAAGGTCACGCTGATCTCCGCCGGGTCGTCAAAATGCTCATATTCCAGCACAGCGTTGCAGGCGCGGCGGATGAGGATGCGAAGGCCCGAGGGGACCTTGATCGCTTTCTGCGAGTTGGTGATCAAAACTTTATTGGACATAAATCGTCCGCTCCTTTCGTTTCTACATTCTATTGAGCGAATACCCCGATTTCTGTGGTATGCCGCCGGGGTTGTTTTTTTCAGTGTTTAGCCGGGTGGGCAGCGGCCTCGTAGGCTTTGATGATCTCCTGCACCAGACGGTGGCGCACCACATCTTTTTCAGTGAAGTAGCACTGCGCGATGCCGTTCACGCCCTTGAGGACCTGAAGTGCATCCACAAGGCCGCTGCGGGTGCGGTCGGGTAGGTCGATCTGAGTGACGTCGCCGGTAACGACTACTTTAGAGCCGACGCCCATACGGGTGAGGAACATCTTCATCTGCTCCGGGTCGCGGGCCAGCACCACGCCC
>JABLTS010065412.1_pt1 | contig 10088 bp, 9 predicted proteins | sample 7160081 | NCBI WGS metagenome assembly JABLTS01 (sample SAMN14651231, study PRJNA627086) | human gut metagenome | isolation source: feces | host: Homo sapiens
CTTGTCTGAGCCAGCAGCTGCATATTGGCCAGCATATGATCTGCCCTTGTACCGGTAGCCCCCAGAAGCCAGATTTCGGACTTTGCATCTGCTTTGCCGGTTTCACTTTTTATCAGATGGATTGCCAGTTTTAATGCAATATCTGTATCCGTATAATCTTTTTCCGGATTAAAACGATGGACTTCAATATCCTCTCTGTCCAGATAATTTTTGAGAATTTCCGGTGATATCGTATCGAAGTCTCCCACCAGATGATCAAAATGGCATGTTATATCAGGATTCTTCTCCACTTTGTCCCAAAAAGCAAGGGCACCATCCACCACGATCATATGCTCAAATTTTTCTTTTTCTAATAATGAGAGGGCAAAATCCTCATCAATTCTGCCCCCTGTAATAATCAAGATTCGCATGCTCTATCCTGCCTATTTCGTATACTCTGCCATGATAGCTTTAAACTGATGAACATTTTCAGCAATATCTCCGCCAAAAATCTTCGAACCAGATACAAGCACATTGGCACCGGCCTCAATCACCATACGCAGATTCTTTGTATCCACACCGCCATCAATTTCAATATCGGTCTGAAGACCTTTCTCCTCCAGAATATGACGCAATGTACGGATCTTCTCTGTCATCGCAGGAATATAGCTCTGTCCGCCAAATCCCGGATTCACTGTCATCAGCAGAATCATGTCCAGATCTTCAAGTACATAATCAAGTACCGACAAAGGTGTTGCCGGATTCAAAGCGACACCGGCTTTTACCCCAAGACTGTGGATCAACTGAATGGTTCTGTGAAGATGCTTGCAGGCTTCCGCATGAACAACAATAATATCTGCACCGGCCTTGGCAAATTCCGGGATCAGCTGGTCCGGATGCTCGATCATCAGGTGCACATCAAACACCTTATCGCTGCACTTACGGATGCTCTTGATAACAGGAATACCAAAAGAAATATTCGGTACAAAGGCACCATCCATGACATCAATGTGGATGTAATCCGCGCCAGCCTGATCGGCTGTTTTGATATCTTCTCCTAATCTGCCAAAATCCGCTGATAAAATCGACGGTGATAACTTTAATTCGTACATAATCAGTACCTCCTCTGACTCGCCAGTTCTTCATAAAATAACTTATAATTCTCATAGCGTTCGCTGCTGATCTCACCAGCTGCAACCGCTTCTTTGACCGCACAATCCGGCTCACTTAAATGATTGCATCCATTAAAACGACAATGTTCAAAATAAGCTTCAAATTCCGGATAATAATACTTCAGATCTTCCTTCTCCCATCCTTCCAGATAGAGCGTACTGAAGCCCGGTGTATCCATGAGATACGTATCGTTCCCTATGGAAAATAATTCCGAATGTCTTGTCGTATGCCGTCCGCGCTTAATCTTCTCGCTGACAGCCCCGGTTGCCATCTCTGCATCCGGATACATAGCATTAGTCATAGAGGACTTGCCAACACCGGAAGGTCCTGCCATGACCGTTGTTCTGCCATCCAGTATCTCCCTGATCTGATCCAATCCTTCCTGTTGTTTCACACTGACCGTCAGCACTTTGCATCCGCTGCCGCGATAAATGCTGCATAACCTGTCCAGTTCTTCTCCGCTGATCAGTTCCTGCTTATTAAAGCAAATAATGGTCGGCAGCTCCTGCCTCTCCATCATGAGCAAAAAGCGGTCCAGCAGCCCCAGATTCGGGGCCGGCTGTGCCGCTGCAAAAATGATCATCGCCTGATCCACATTCGCCGATGCCGGTCGGATCAGTGCATTTCTCCGGGGAAGAATCTCTGTTATATTGCCTTTCATATCGTTCTCGTCCAGACTGTCAAGGAAAACATCATCGCCTACAAGGGGTTTGATCTTCCTGTTCCGAAAGATTCCCTTGGCCTTGCATTCATAGATGCCCTTTCCATTGACATGAACATAATAAAATCCGGCAATACCCTTAATAATCTTGCCCTTCATATCATCCTCTTAAAATTAAAGACTTGTCATTACTCAAAATCCACACTATAGCTGCTCACCTGAACACCGTTCAGATAAACATAGACTGTACCGCTGCCGGATGCTGTACTTGTTGTACTCACTGAGCCAGGCAGACTGCCTTCTGATGTATTCTGATCGTAGACGGTTTCACTTGAACCATCCGGCTTGTATACAACAACTGTCACCTGTCCGCTGTCATAAACATCCGTATTGCCGTCACCGTCTGTAATATCACGTCCAAACGGGCTCTCGATCGGAATGCTTGCAGAATAAGAAGTCACCCGACTTCCAAGACTGACTGTCAGACTGATGGTAGTACCTTCATCAACTGTTTTTCCTGCACCGATACTCTGATTCATAACCTGGTTCTCACTATAGCTGTCGCTGTAATCACTGGACTTGCCGTTGTAAGTCAATCCGGCATCCTTGATCATCTGAATAGCATCATCAATATCCTGACCAAGCAGATTCGGCACAGTTGTCGTTTTCGTTTCTTTACCTTTGCTTGCAGTGATGGTAATCGTATCACCTTTGGCCACCTGACTGCCGGCCTTTGGTGATGTACTGATAACCTTGTCAGAACCAACAGAATCACTGTAATCAAATTCAAGGCTGACAACCAGACCATCATTCTCAAGCTGTGCCTGTGCCTGCTGATACTGCATGCCCGTCACATCATCCAGAGAGAATTTTTCCTTACCGCTGCTGATATTAATCGTCACCTGTGTATGCACATCTACCTTTGTACCTGCTGCAGGAGACTGATCATAGACCTGTCCCTCCGGAACATCATCCGAAGTACCCGTCTGAACATTCACGCCCAGTCTCAGCTCTTTCAGTGCGGCTTTTGCCTCATCCTCTGTCTTCTTGGACAAATCCGGAACTGTCACACGCTCACCGGCTGTGCTTGTGTCAGAAGATGTATCAGAAACCGATTCTGTTGAGATAGATTCCGTTGATGTATCTTTGTTCTTGTGACCAAAAAGACTGCCGCTGCCGCCAAAGAAGCCTGCCGCATGACCGATAATAAAGAAAATAATCACAGCCAGTATAATGAAACCGCCGATACCCAAGGCCATCATCACTTTACTGAGTGCCGGATTCACCTCTTCGTCATCATCATCCTCTTCATCTTTATCAAAATCATCATTATCCTCTTCGATGTCTTTCTTCTTCACAGGGCGTTTTTTCTGTACCGGCTTCTGCACCGGCTTTTCTTCTTCCCCCTCTTCCGGTTCCTCCACATAGGTCTCTTCCGGTTTCGTACCGAAGTTTTTACGCAGTGAAGCCGCTTTCAGAGAATCAATATCATCGTCGTTCATCACAATGGTTCTGCCCTGAGGAATAGCCCCCGGAATTACAACATACTCGCCGTCCGGATGAGTCAGTACCTTTCTCAGATCGGCAATCAGTTCTCTGGCTGACGCATATCTTCTCTCCGGCTTCTTCTGGGTACACTTCAGAATGATCTTCTCAAAGCTGACCGGAATGGATGGTTCCAACTGTCTCGGTGGTGTAATTTCGCTCTGAATATGCATCAATGCCACCGCTACATTGGTCTCCCCTTCAAAAGGCACACGTCCTGTCACCATTTCATACATGGTAATACCAAGAGAATAAATATCACTTCGTTCATCGCTGTAACCGCCTCTGGCCTGTTCCGGTGAAATATAATGAACGGTACCTGCTGCCGTTGTCGTCACAGTTGTCGAATCCGCCACCTTCGCAATACCGAAGTCTGTCACCTTCACCTTGCCGTCACGGGACATAATAATATTCTGGGGCTTGATATCTCTGTGAATAATTCTATTCTCATGGGCCGCACTGAGGCCGGAAGCGATCTGAACAGAAATATTCAATGCTTCTCTGATATCCAGCTTGCCCTTCATATCAATATAATTCTTCAGTGTAATTCCCTGAACCAATTCCATAACAATGAAATAAACGCCGTCATCTTCCCCAACATCATATACATTCACAATGTTCGGATGAGATAAACCTGCTGCGGACTGGGCTTCCACCCTGAATTTCTTAACGAATGTTGCATCGGTACTGTATTCCTGTTTCAAAACCTTAATCGCAACCAGCCTGTTCAGGACATGGTCCTTCGCCTTGTAGACATCAGCCATACCGCCGGAGCCGATTTTCATAATAATCTCATATCTGTTGATCAGATAACTGCCTGGAATTAACATTCGTTCACCTCCTCAATCCGGGGCTCAATAACAATAACAGTAATATTGTCATAGCCGCCATTTTCTTTTGCTTCATCTATAAGTATCCTAACTGAATCTTCTACACTATTCGAAGAAATAACATCATATAAACGCTGATCCTCAATCATATTGGACAATCCGTCCGAGCACATCATCACCTTGTCCCCGGGCTTTAAATCCACTTCAAAAAAATCTGCCTTTACTTCCCAGGCCACACCGATGGCTCTGGTAATCACATTCTTCTCCGGATGATTCCTTGCCTGCTCTTCTGTCAATTCACCGGCTCGCATCATCGCTGCCACATAGGAATGATCTTCTGTCACTTGATTAATCTCATGACCGATCAAATACAGTCTGCTGTCACCTACATTGGCCACATAGAGCTGTCCGTCCTCTGCGAAGGCAACAACCATCGTCGTTCCCATTCCCGCAAGCTCTTCGTTCTCAAAAGACTTCTCCAGAACCTTGCGGTTTGCCTCAGCGATGCCCTCATCCATCACGCGGATCAGATTGCGGTTCTCCGTGTGTCTGATATAATCAAGGAATGTCTCAATGGCATATCTGGAGGCATAATCACCGGCCTGATGCCCTCCCATTCCATCTGCAACAATAAACAAATTCGGAAATGGCCCTATAGGAGTTGTTGAACAGAAATATCCATCCTGATTCATCGTCCTCACGCAGCCAATATCTGTTCCGGCATATGCCTGCATATTATCCCTCCTTCTCTCCTGACTGTTCCATATATTTCTTTCTTAATTGTCCACAGGCAGCCTGTATATCTCTGCCCATTTCCCTTCTTATAGTAACATTTCTTCCATATTTTTCAAGCATATTTTTAAATTTGAGGACAGCATCTGCCTCTGTCTGTCTGTAGCTTCTTTCTTCAATCGGGTTCACCGGTATGAGATTAATATGGCAGTTGATGCCTTCCAGCAGCGCAGCCAGCGCTTTAGCATCTTCCCTGCTGTCATTCACACCTTTGACAAGACTGTACTCAAACGTAATCCTTCTGTTGGTCTGACTGTAATAATAACGGCATGCTTTTAAAATTTCTTCTATACTATATGTATTGGCAATCGGCATTAGTTCACGACGTTTCTCATCATTCACTGCATGCAGTGAAATCGCCAGCGTGATCTGCAGTTTCAAATCCGCCAGTTCATAAATCTTCGGCACAAGTCCGCATGTAGAGACAGTTACATTTCTCTGACTGATATCCAGTCCCGGTGCATGGGTCAGAATATCGATCATCCGCACAAGGGCATCGAAATTGTCCAGTGGTTCCCCTGTTCCCATAACAACCACATTAGATACACGTTCACCGGAATCCTTCTGGATCTGATAAATTTCATCCAGCATTTCCGATGCCAGCATCTGTCGTTCAAGGCCGCCCAGTGTCGATGCGCAGAAACGGCACCCCATCCGACATCCAACCTGTGAAGAAATACATACTGAATTGCCGTGTTTATAATGCATGAGAACACTCTCGATAATTCTGTCATCAGACAGCTTAAAAAGGTATTTCGCCGTACCATCTATGGCCGAAACGTACTTTTCAACCATTTCAAGATGTGTCAACACACACTGTTCTGAAAGCTTCTGACGCAAATCCTTGGACAAATTTGTCATTTCATCGAAGGAATTCGCCAGACGCACATGCATCCATTCATAAATCTGTTTGGCACGGAACTTCTTTTCTCCCAATACTTCTGTCGTAAAAACTTCCAGCTCCGGAAGTGTCATTGATTTGATATCTGTTTTGTCACTCATCACTCTGCTCCTTCATCCCGGCTGCGCCTGAATCTTGCAATAAAAAAGCCATCCGACTGATACTGTCCCGGAAGGATCTGAATCCAGCCTGCTTTCGTATGTTCATTGCGGACCTTTTCAGGTACATATGCATCCAGGCTCTCCAGACCGAACGGAAAATGTTCCTCAAACCACTGCATATTCTCTTCATTCTCTGCTTTTGATACTGTGCATGTACTGTAAACCAGTACACCGCCCGGTTTGACATAGTGCTGTACAACCGACAGAATCTCCTTCTGAAGCGCTGCCAGAGCGGTTATCTTCTCAGGTGTCACCGAACGCTTGATATCCGCTTTTCTTCCCATGACACCCAGCCCCGAGCATGGCAGGTCTGCCATAACAATATCTGCTTTCTGTGCATCTTCCGGATAAAACACAAGGGCGTCCTTCACTTCTGCCGAAACATTCTTTAATCCGGTACGCTTAAGATTTTCCTGAATCTTTAAAACTTTTGCCTCTGTCAGATCTCTTGCAGATACCTGTCCGCTGCCCTTTAAAATATCCGCCATATGCATGCTTTTACCGCCCGGGGCCGCGCAGACATCAATAATCGATTCCCCGCCGGCAATTCCGGCAGCCACAGCCGCCAGCATCGCACTCTCATCCTGGGCAGTTATACGTCCGTCTGCAAAAGGACCAACATTGCCAAGATAATCATATCCCGATAGATGAAGGGCTTCCGGAAGCATGCATCCTTCTTCTATATTCAGTCCCTCTGACCGCAATGCTTCTTTCACCGCTGCCATATTCTGACTGTCACGCACGCGTACCGTCGTTTTCTGGTCATCCAGCATCGCCTGCCCCATCTCTGCCGTCATCTCAAAGCCATAATCACGAAGCCACATTTTGGCCAGCCATTCCGGCACGGAATATCGCATGGAAAGGTAGGCCGCCGGTGTTTTTTCGGGATCAGGATAATGAATAACCTCTTTATTTCGGGAAATATTTCTCAAAACACCATTCACAAAACCCGACAGATTCTTAAGTCCTCTTTTCCTCGTCAGCTTCACAGCCTCGTCGCAGGCCGCCGCATCCGGAATATGATCCATCTTCAGTATCTGATAAACAGACATTCTGAGGATGACTTTAATCGGTGGCTTTATCTTATTCAGACGTACACTGGAAAACTGCCGGATAACACCGTCAAGAAAAATCTCATATTCCAATGTTCCTCTGAAAAGTCTGCTGATAAACGCTCTGTCCCTCTTGTCCAGATACTGATACTTCATCAATGTCTGGGATAAAAGAAGATGTGAAGGCGTATTCTCCTTCTCTACGCTCATCAGCATATCATAAACAATGGCGCGTGTATTGATATTATCTGCCATATAAAACTCCTTTACCGTTCATCATCGTTTCTTCTGAAAGCCCCTGTCAGAATCAGCAGACGCAAAAGCTGCAGAATCATAGACGCTGCTCCTGCCACATAAGTCAATGCCGCTGCTCCCAGTACTTCTTTGGCATAGCGATTCTCATCCCCATGCAGAATACCTGAAGATTCCATAATCTTCAATGCTCTGGAAGATGCATTGAATTCCACCGGAAGTGTCACCAGATGAAATGCAACCACCGCTACAAACATCCAGATACCGATATTGATCAGAAGACTGCTTCCTCCCATCAGAATACCGATGACAATCAGAGGCCAGCTGATACCGGCACCAAAGTTGGCAATAGGCACCAGAGCACCGCGAATCTTAAGCGGGACATAATTATTCTGATGCTGGATCGCATGACCGCACTCATGGGCTGCCACGCTGACCGCAGCCACACTGGTGGAGCCATATACAGAATCCGACAGACGCAGCGTCTTTGAAGAGGGATCATAATGATCGGTCAGATCTCCGGAAACCCTTGCAATGCCTACATCATAGATTCCTGCCTGACGCAGGATGCGCTCGGCTGTCTGAGCGCCTGTCAATCCGCTCAAAGAACGTACCTGGGAATATCTTCCAAAAGTAGATTTCACCTTTGTGGAAGCTGCCAGAGACAGCAGCACTCCGATAATAATCAAAATATATGTCGGATCAACATACATTGGATAATACATTCTGTCACTTCCATTCTGTCTTATTCATTTTTATTGTCAGACTTATTATTCATTTGTTTCATTCTCAAAATCCATGCGGGTGCCTTTTTCAATGGTATAGCCATTCAGGAAAGCTGAAATATCCATACGTTTCTTTCCTTCCAGCTGTACACTCTTCACGGAGAGCGCACCGATACCGGTCTGGATGATCAGACTGTTTCTGGTCACTTCCGCCACCTCACCGTATTCACAGCCATAGTTTCTGTCCAACACTTCTGCTTCCCAGATCTTTAATGTCTTACCGTCAATATACGTATAAGCACTCGGCCAAGGATTCAGACCGCGGATCAGTCGTTCAATCACAACGGCCGGCTGATTAAAATCAATATGCCCCAATTCCTTGTCAAGCATACGTGCGTATTCACCGGCCTGACTGTCATCCTGCTTCTCAGGTACGATTGTTCCGGCTTCCAGGCCGATCAATGTTCTCTCAAGCAGTTCACCGCCTGCTGCCGCCAGCTTATCATGCAGGCTGCCGCCGGTTTCTTTGGCATCCACAGATACTTCTGTCTTCAGCAGCATATCACCTGTATCCAGACCAACATCCATCAGCATGGTTGTCACACCTGTCACTTTCTCGCCGTCAATGATCGCCCACTGGATCGGTGCCGCACCGCGGAACTTCGGAAGCAGGGATGCATGGACATTCACACAGCCCAGTCTCGGAATATCCAGGACTTCTTTTGACAGGATCTGTCCAAATGCAACAACAACAATCACATCCGGTGCCATATCTCGCAGTGTCTGAATAAATTCAGGATCCTTCTTGATGCGGACCGGCTGATAAACCGGAAGATCATGGGCCAGAGCACATTCCTTGACCGGTGAATAAATGACTTTCTTGCCGCGGCCTTTTGCCTTATCCGGCTGGGTCACAACTGCTGTTATCTCAATTCCCATATCAACCATCTTCTGCAGTGTCGGCACTGCAAAATCAGGTGTTCCCATAAATACCGCTTTCATCATTCTGCCTCCTAATTCTCGTCTTCGTCTGCATAGCTCACTTCATTAAGCGGGCCCTCTACCTTTTCAAGGTACAAATGACCGTCCAGATGATCAAATTCATGACACATCGCTCTTGCGAAAAGGCCATGTCCCTCCACCTCAATCGGATTCATATCCGCATCAAAGGCCACTGTCTTCACATATTCCGGTCTGCGAACAGTACCGCTCTTGCCCGGGACACTCAGACATCCTTCATCACCAATCTGCTCACCGGCTGTCTCAACAATCTTCGGATTCACAAAAACATATGGGCCTTCACCCACATCAATCACTGCAATACGGCGAAGAACGCCTACCTGAGGTGCAGCCAGGCCAACACCTTCTGCTGCGTACATTGTCTCAAGCATATCCTGCACCAATTCCTTCAGATGCGGTGTCATCTCCTTGACTTCCTTGCAAACCTTACCAAGAACAGGGTCACCTTCATAACGTAATTTTCTAATTGCCATTTTAACACTCCTTCTTAACTGCTTCATTTGTCATTCTTTGTGCTGTCACAAACCGCCGCCTATGACTCACGTATATCAAAAGTAAAATATATATTTGAGAACTGCTGTGACCATTTCAGATATCCTTCCAGGAAATCCCTGAGCCGCATCAGTTCTTTGATGTCTTGATGTTTCATGTACATTGTGTATCTGTACAGATCTTTCGCCTTTGCAATACCGGCTCTGGAAGGGCCGATAAACTCTACCGCTTCAAAATCTGCCTCTCCGGCGATTTCACGAAGCTTCTGAACTGCCTGTCCTGTCTGCTGATCATGCTCACCTTCGGCAAGCATCACCATCATCTGCCTGTCCGGCGGATAATGCAGCATCTGCCTGAATCGGATTTCCTGGCTATAAAAACTGTCATAATCCTGCGCCGCCGCTGTCTGTATACAATAATGCTCCGGCTGATAAGTCTGGATAATAACCTCTCCGGGCCTGTCTCCCCTTCCGGCTCTTCCCGCCGCCTGGGTCAGCAGCTGAAA
>JABLTS010041586.1_pt1 | contig 10085 bp, 8 predicted proteins | sample 7160081 | NCBI WGS metagenome assembly JABLTS01 (sample SAMN14651231, study PRJNA627086) | human gut metagenome | isolation source: feces | host: Homo sapiens
ATTTTAGCGTCGCTTCGCTCCTAAAAATCCAGTTCGCTTGCACATATTGCCTTCGGCACTTCCCCCGAAGGGGGAAGCAAGACGTTACGTAGCTAACGGTTTCCTTAACTTAATAGCATTACCCATGCGGGGAAGGCTTGTTAGGAATAGGATGATGGTATGGAGGTCTCTCCCTACAAGCCTTGCATGTGATCATGATCTTTCTAAAAAAGCATCAGCCTTTATGGCTGGTGCTTTTTCTGCGAGCGGGCGATGTCCTCCCGTTTCGTTCTTGCCGTGGGATTTCATCCGTGTTTCTCTAGCTTTTTCATCCATTGTTGTATACAATAAAAGCAGTGAATGCCACTGTTTTTTCTGGCGCGGCATTTTGATTTTATGATAAAAAGTCCGATCGTAGGAGTGATAGTATGACAAACAGGCACTGGCTGAAGCGCGAGGTGCCCGCATGGGTGAAAGAGAAGCTCATCAGTGAAGAAGAGGGAAAGGCGCTGCTGACCCGGTACCGGAAGGGGAAACCGGGGCCGTACAAGGAGGCCTTCTTTGTGATGGCGTTGGTCTGCCTTTTAGGCGGACTGGGATTTCTGGGGGCAGGGCTGTGGAATGGGCTCACGCAGGATGAGCGGTTTCTGCTGGCACTCGTTCCTTTGCTGGTCTCGCTTCTTTTCGTGGCCACCATGGTGCTGCTGGATCGGAGGATCCCGGATGATCCGGTCGCAGTGAAAGGGGTAGCGATGCCCTTTGGTGCATCGGGGGTGCTCGATGAGGTGTCAGACTCGGCAGGGAGTCTGGAAAGTGCGCAGCGCATCGGCAAAAAGGCGCAGCTCTGGGGCGCGCTTATGGAAGAGGAGCATCTGGAGCCGGCGAAGACGTGGCATCACCGTATACCTGTCTTCCTGCGTGAGTCGGCGGCTGCCTTCCACGGTGTGAGCATTCTGGCTGCGTTCTGGATGGTGGCGGATTCTTTCAAGCTGACGGATGATCTCTACGTGGGTCTTTCGCTTTGCGGTTTGCTGCTTTTGGTGCTGACGCTCGTGACAAGCTCGGCGGCGTCCGGCATCTTGTATATGATCGTGTCTGTGGGGATCTTCTATACGGCACCGGTGCGCGGCTGGCCGGAGTTTCTTTCGTGGTTTTACATGCTGACGGCGCTCGTGATGCTGGCGCATCTGCTGCGGGAGCGCCGTGACCGCGCTGTCGTGTGCTTTTCTTGGGTCTGGGCGGTCGGCATTCTCCTTTTGATCTTCTGGTCGGCGGGAAATATGCTGTGGCAGACGCTTTTCTTTTCGCTTGCGGCGTCGCTCACATGGATGGCGGGCGGAGCTTTCCGCTCCTATGGCGTGGGCGCGGCAGCGCTCCGTTTCTTCGGCGGGATCGCGGTCTTTGCGGTGCTGCTCGAAGGTTCGTATGGGGCAGTCTGGGCAGATGTATCAGGGAGCTACGCACTGTGGATCCTTTTCCTGCTCTTCCTTGCTGCGGATGCGGTGCTTATCGTGCGTATGGCGGTCAAGAAGGAGTGGCTCTCGATCCTTGCGGGGCTTACGCCTTTCATCATGGCGGTCTCGGCGATGATCGCGATCTTTGAATCCTCTGGGGCGCTCTCTGCGACGGTGGTCTCTATTTTCTGCGCGATCCTTTCGGTCGCCGTCATTGTCCGCGGCGTGCAGATGGATCGTCCGATGCAGCGCTGGGGCGGTGTCGCGCTTCTGGCAGCGGACGGCGTGATCCGTGTGATGGATTCCGCACTGTCGCTCTCTGAGCGCGGGCTTTTTTTCCTGATGGTCGGATTGCTCTCCGGCGCAGTCTGCTTCCTGCTGTACCTGCCTGCGAAGAGGAAACGAAAAGTGGTTCCCACAGAGGAAGAAAAGGAGGACGACCATGCTGAATAAGAAGCTGTCTCTCATTCTCCTTGCGGCGGCGGCAGTCGTAGAGCTTACGAGCCTTGTCTGGATCCGCGGCGAATATCGTAGCACGATGATCGATGGGGCAGAGTATCAGGTCCCTGCGGCGATCGATTTCAAGGGGGATTTCTATGAAAGAAATTATCTTCCCGTGACAGTGCCTCTCACCGAAGCTCCGTGGCACGGGGAGAAAGCACCGGAGAAGGGAGCGGAGATCTACCTCACGCTGACCAGAAATGCCGATGGCATGATGGAGATCACCGGGGCGCAGGATACCCGTCCCGGCGGGGACTATCTCATCACTCGTGTACTGTCGTACATCGACGGCACCGTGCATTTCTATTTCCCTGCCGACAGGATGTACATGTCGCCTGAGCAGCTCGCCAAGCTCTCGATTGTCGAGCTTTCCGAACGCGTACAGGTGAAGAATGAGCAAAAGAATACCACGGAGACTCATAGGAAAAATGAGCTCTCTGCACTGATCCATATCAAGGATGGTCGCGCAGTCATTGCGAAGGTCCTCGCCAATGGTTCGCCCGTCGAGCAGACCTTCACCACGGTCGGAAAAAATATCAATGTGACCTATGCGAAAAGCGCTAAAGAAAGAGATCAGTATAGTACGAGGATCAATAAAGAAGAGAAAACGGAGTGAGACTGGGAGACATCAGATATCAGACTTCAGACTTTAGATTCATGCTTTCGGACTTGGCGGGCGCTTGGTCTATCGTCTTCTCGCCTTCGAGTCTCATTTATGATCATTACCAAGGAGGCCATCTATGTACATCATCCTTATGCGTCACGGCGAAGCAGAGCCGGAGACAGAAGATATCGCCAATAAAAATCGTTCCCTGACGCCGAAGGGCATGCGTCAGGCACGAAAAAGTGCGCGCATCCTCAGCAAATTTCTGAAGGACAATCCCATCCGTATCTTTACCAGCCCCTACCAGCGCACGCGCCAGACGGCGGGGATCCTCGCCGAAGAGTGCTTTGCTGAGGAGATCCATACCGCGGAAGAGCTTCTCTCCTCGAACTGGCAGATGGTGCTGAATCATCTGATTTCCGACGGCAGTCCCATCGCGCTCGTATCCCACCATCCCTTCCTGCAGTCCTACCTGCTCTCCTCCTGTAGTGCGGCAGTGAAATTTGACCTCGCCGGTATCGCTGTCATCGATTACGACCTCCGCTGGCGGCAGGGGAAACTCGTCGGCTACTTTACACCGTCGCTGAAACTGATGAAGAAAGAGTGACTGGTGACCGGGGACTAGAATATTCCTCCCGCGAGTAGGCCCTTGGAGAAGGGCTGCGCCAAAGGCGCAGGATAGAGTGCCTCGAAGAGGCACAATTCGCCGCAGCGGCATGAAAGCCCATGTGAGATAATCCCCGCGAGTAGGCCCTTCTCCAAGGGCGAACGCGTCTGATGATAGTCGCATATTGCAGGTAAGCGGATTGGCATGATAACGGAGCAGGATATATCCCATGTAGCGGCATGAAAAAACGATGCGAGCTGATCCACTGACTGATGATCGCCCACTGTAAGCAGCTAACTATTTCCAAGGAGGTACCTATGAAAAAATTACTCACCATTGCGGGCTCCGACTCCTCCGGCGGAGCCGGTATCCAGGCAGACCTGAAGACCTTTGCCGCCCTCGGCACCTACGGCATGAGCTGCATCTGCGCCCTGACAGCGCAGAATACGAAGGGGGTCCGCATGGTCGTGAATACTCCGATCTCCTTGGTCAAAGCCCAGCTCGAAGCCATCTACGACGACGTAGCACCTGACGCCGTCAAGACAGGCATGCTCGGGACAGCTGCCATCGTGGATACGGTTTCTGATTTCCTTGGAAATCACCAAAGCGCACCTCTCGTCGTCGACCCTGTCATGGTCGCCACCAGCGGAGACAAACTGCTCGAGGATGATGCCATCGCACTCTATAAAGAAAAGCTCATCCCCTTGGCGGCACTCATCACGCCGAACATCCCCGAAGCCGAAGTCCTCTCCGGCATATCCATCACGAGCGAGCAGGACCGCCGAAAAGCGGCTGAAATACTTATGACCTTCGGGTGCGAAGCCGTCCTCATCAAGGGCGGCCATCACATCATGGACGCCGATGACCTTCTCTATGACGGCAAAGACTTCATTGCCTATCCCGGGCGGCGCATCGATACGAAAAATACCCATGGTACAGGCTGCACCCTTTCAAGCGCCATCGCGGCAAGCCTCGCCAAAGGACTTCCGCTCGAAGGCGCAATAGAGGCCGCCAAGGACTACCTCACCGGCGCCATCGCGCGTGCGAAGACAGACTCCGTCGGACACGGCCATGGTCCCGTCCATCATTTCTGGTTCTATGGAGATACATGGGGGAGGATGAAATGAGCTATCCCTTCTTTGCCTACATGTCGCGTCTGAAATACATCGCCCGCTGGGGTCTCATGCGCAGCACCATCCCCGAGAATGATGCCGAGCACACTCTCCAGACCGCCATGATCGCCCACGCCCTCGCCCTCATCCGGCAAGAGATCTTCCATGAGCCGACAGATCCCGAGCACTGCGCCATGCTCGCCCTTTACCACGATGCCAGCGAAGTCTTCACCGGTGACCTCCCGACACCCGTGAAATACTTCACCCCCGGCCTCCACGAAAAGTATGAGGAGATCGAGACAGAAGCCAGGAAGAAACTCCTCGCGACACTCCCCGAAGAACTGCAGGAAAGCTACGCGTCCTATCTCGTCACCCTTGAGCAGGATCCCCTCTGGCCCCTTGCCAAAGCCGCCGATACCCTCTCCGCCTTTCTCAAATGCGCCGAAGAAGTCCGCGATGGAAATCCGGAATTTCAAGAAGCCTATCGCACGACACGAAAAAAACTCGAAGACCTTCATATGAAAGAAGTCGACTGGTTTCTCGCTCATTTCGCCAAGAGCTTCGAGAAGACGCTGGATCAACTGAATCAGAATCAGTAAGAGCAGCCCCTTGCGGGCGGCTCTTTTTTTGTTGTGGGAGACTGAGAGACTGGAAGACATTAGACTTAGAGATTGCGGGAGACGGATGGGAGATATCAGACGTCAGACTGGAAGACGATAGACTTGGAGACTGCGGGGGCGGATGAGAGACATCAGATGTCAGATATTTGAAGTTTGATGTCTGATGTCTTTAAGTCTCCAAGTCTCTTAGTCTCAAGGTCTCCATGCTCTCAAACATGCGTTATTGTCATGGATGCATGGATTTCTATAGAAATTTGTGAAAACACGCTTTAACGCTTTACTAACGGGGGGGTAATGCTATTCTAATGACATGAAAAGGAGTTTATTTTTACTTTTATCATGGTCATATTCGGGAGGGATAGGTATGAAGAAAGAAACAAAGAAACTCATTGCCGCTGGTATCGTGATGGCGCTCAGCTGCGGCGCGTGGGGAAGCGTGTCGGCAGCTGATAATGCTGCTACTGCAGGTGAAGATAAAAATGTGAATAGCATTTATTCGGATGGTAAAATTAGTAATCTTTATTATGGATTGAATGCTACAGGGGATCCTTCAAGCTCCCAAGAAGGAAAGATATCTTTAACGACGTCAGATGTTGAGATCCATGCTACTGGGATTGGAATTCAAGGGAGAAATTGGGGCTCTGTGATTGTGGGCAATACAGATACACCAAATGTCAGCATTTCTGGTGCTTCGCAAGGAGTCCAGCTGAAAAGCGGCGGATATGCGAAGATTACTGGTGAACAGGTAAACATATCTAATGAAAATGGGAAAAGAGTGTTAATTGAGGTTGACAATGGCTTTCGGAAAATGAAAAGACCTGCTCAGTTGATAGTCAAAGGGAAACGGATCGAGCTTGTGTCTGTTGGTCAGGTCATTGACACGACGTCAGATAATGGCGAAGGCGTGCCCAATGCTAGCGTTACTTTGGGGGATGATTCTACGGAATTACTCACTATGAAAGGCGGCAATGGAATTATCGCTAAAAAGAATTCTGAAATCATCGGAAACGCAAAAGATATCAGCTTGGTGGTTAATTCAACTAGGGCTACGAATGGAGTACAAGCAAGAGGTGATGAAGCAAAGGTGCAGTTGACCGCTACAAACAATTTGCTGGTAGATGTAACTGGTGAGGGCGGTGCAACAGCGGTGTATAGTTCTACCGCTGGAAAGGTGGAACTTGCCGGAAATGACACAAAAATCCAGGCAAAGGGAGAAAGTAGCAGTGTTTATGGTGTCCATGCAGAGACGCAGTCGAATGTTTTGATTTCAGGGAATACGGCAGACATTCGTACCGTTGGCGGTAAAAATGGTCCTAAAGGCGAATTGGGAAGTTCTGCACTGTATGCCAACAATGGGAATATCACCGTTGATGCGAATAAAGTAGTCGTCAATACTACGAATGCAAAGGAGCATGCATTTGCTGTTTATAGCAATAGGGGCTCTGATATTAAACTTGGCAAAGATGCAAATTCTGAAGTGCAGATTTCAAGCAGCAGCGAAGGGACAGCTATAGGTGTTGCAGTAGCTTCAGCTGAAGGTGCTAAACCCCCGGCACTGGAAGGTCTCAAAGGGGAGACGAGCAGTACGCCGACAACTGTGGCACCAGATGGCAAAGTGACGATCCGGGGTGCAAAGATCAATGTATCCGCAGAAGGTAAGAAGGCTCGCGGTTTATATGCACAGGATAATAACAAGATCAGCGCCGGAAATACTGGCTCTGATATCCAAATTTCTGTCAAAGGTGAAGATGCTATTGGTGTACTGGCTCTTGTTCATGGTTCCGTCGATTTGAAAGGGAAAAATGCTGTAATCAATGCAGAAAGCAGGGGCAATCTAGCATCTGAAGGGATTCATGTCCAGAACACTGACCTGACGGATACGGCTCATCGTGCTACAGTCAACGTAAATACCGAGAATACGACGATTCATGCCGATTCGGCTCTCGTTGCCATGAGTAACAGCGTGCTGAATGTGGACAGTAATCTGGTAACCCATGGCAAGAATGCCATCCTGACCCGCGGCAATTCGGATGTGAATATCAACATGGAAGGTAAGCATACGACACAGCTGAATGGTGATATCGTATTCAACTATGATGGTGCAAGTAGCGGTACAGTCATCGATTCGAATGTCAATGTGAATCTGAATGGGGAAGGCTCGTTCTGGACGGGCAATACAAAGGCGGAATGGAATAATGGTAATGAAGGGAAGCCTGACGCCGATAAGATGCAAGTCTCTCATATGACGTTGCAAGTAGAGAATGGGGCACAGTGGAATCCAACCTCTGTCAAAGAAGTGGGGAATAACTCGGCTTCGGCGGGCTCACAGGCTGTGGCGTTGAACAGTTTGAAACTGAACAACGGCGTAGTCAATCTGGATAGCGACAGACTTGGTGCAAATTCTCCCGTCAAAGTTGAAAAGATCAGCGGTAACGGTACTATCACCACCAATTCCCTCGATAACAAACTTGTCATCGACGAAAAAGCAGCAGGTACGAAGCTCAAAGTCGAAGGCTCGGGCGAGATCGGAGACCAGATCCTAGCGGGCAAAGCCACACTGGAAGACCTCGCTGGCACGGCTAAAAAAGTGGATGGTAAAACAGCTTCCGATGTGGTGGAGACACAGGATGGTATCATCGCCGGCAAAATGTTTGCCAAGGTAGGTGCTGATGGTAAGATCGATGCCTCGACGGTCAAGAGAGCCATTCAGCGGCATAACCAGGCGGTCAGCAGCATGGCGAACCTCTCCCTCATGACCTGGCGTCAGGAAAACAACGACATGAATAAACGTCTTGGTGAAGTACGCGCAAGCGAAGGCAATCAGGGCATCTGGGCTCGTATGGCGCGCGGTCAGTCTAAGTATGGACAGCAGGGCATCAAGAACCAGTACAACTACTACCAGCTCGGTTACGACAGCAAGATTTCCGATGACTGGATTCTGGGCGGTGCCTTCACCTATACCGACGGGGACAGCAGCTATACCAATGGCAGCGGCACGAATAAGCACACCGGCTTTGCCGTATACGGCAGCAACCTTCGAGATGACGGCAGCTTCATCGACCTCATTGCGAAGTATGCACACATGAAGAATGACTTCGACGTGAATGGCGGTGTAGGCAGCGGTGACTACAGTACGAATGGCCTCTCCTTCTCCGCGGAATACGGCAAGCGCTTCCATCAGGAAAGCTACTGGATTGAACCGCAGGCGGAACTGACCTACGGCAGAGTTTCCTCGGCAGACTTCACGACGAAGAATGGGGCATCCGTCCATCAGGACAGCATGGACAGCCTCGTCGGACGTCTCGGCTTCTCGCTCGGCAAGGATATCAAGCAGGGCAATGTATACGTCCGTGCGTCCTACCTCTATGATTTCCAGGGCGATATCTCTGTGACGATGTCTAAGGGCGGAGCAGCGACGCCCTTCAAGACCGACCTCGGCGGCGGCTGGTGGGAATTCGGCGTCGGCACGAACCTTGACCTCGGCCATGATACCCATTTCTATCTGGATGTAGAAACCACCGCAGGCGGCGATGTCGATACGCCGTGGCAGTGGAATGCAGGCGTTCGCTACTCCTTCTAAAGAAAGAGCGGATGCGCCGGTAATCATTGAAAAGTAAAAAAGAGCCTACTGAGGATGTTTTCTTCAGTAGGCTTTTTTGTATAGAGAAAACAGATGACAGACTGGGAGAAGACACGTTGGTGCGTAGTCTAAAGTCTTCAAGTCTTACTGAGCAGGCAATGTTTATACTGCGTGTAACAGAATGAGTTCTTGTAAATGGCAGACAAGGGGGATGGAGTGTTATAATAGTAATAAGTATCAGTAAAAAGCGATCTAAATGGCGGAGACTGAGAGAGCAGGAGACATGAGGCATCTGAAGATTCCCCGTCTAGTGCCATTTAGTCTCTCAGTCTGGTAGCTGACATCTGACGTCTAACATCTCAAATACCAAAGGAGCAAATCATACATGAAAATACTTGTTACCGGCGGAGCCGGATTCATCGGTTCCCACCTGATGCGGACACTCGAAGCAGCAGGCCACGAAGTCATCGCACTGGACAATCTCTCCACCGGCCTTCGTGAGAACCTGCTCCCGCATATGAAGCTCATCGTCATGGATGTCCATGACAAGGCGGTCGAAGACGTTTTCCAAAAGGAGCACTTCGATGCCGTCGTGCACCTCGCGGCGCAGACTCTCGTCTCCGACTCCATGACCGATCCCGAGCACGATATGCATGAGAACATCGCCGGCACGGTCCGTATCCTCGAGTGCTGCCGGAAATACAGTGTCAAGCGTATCATTTTCTCCTCTTCGGCGGCGACCTATGGGGATGTGGCCGATAGCGCGCTCCCGATTTCCGAGACCCTGCCGCAGCAGCCGCTTTCCTTTTACGGCCTCACCAAAAAGACAGCCGAGAATTATCTCGAGCTTTACCGACTCGCTTACGGCATAGACTATGTCACCCTCCGCTTTGCCAATGTCTACGGTGAACGCCAAGGCGACGGCGGAGAAGGCGGCGTCATCAGCATCTTTGCGAAACGCATGGCTGAAGGGAAGGGCATCACCATTTTCGGTGATGGAGATCAGACCCGCGACTTCGTTTACGCCGGTGATATCGCAGACGGCATCCTTGATGCACTCACGACCGAAGCGGCCAATACCGCCTACAACCTCAGTACTTCCGGGGAGACCAGCCTGAAAGAACTGGTCGCTATCCTCTCCAAAGTCTCCGGCAAAGAGATCGTTCCCACCTACGATAAACCCAGAGAGGGCGACATCTACCGTTCCTCCCTGAACAACGCCAAAGCGAAATGCAATCTCCAATGGGAGCCCAAAGTCTCCCTCGAGGAAGGCCTCCGGCGCACCTACGAAGACTTTGCGAAAAGGGAAGGCAAATAGTAAGCTGTCGGCGGTATGAAAGCCAATGTGAGATAATCCCCAGTGAGTAGGCCCTTGGAGAAGGGCCGCGCCAAAGGCGCAGGATGGAATCCCCGAAGTAGAAAGAAAGTCAATGTAGGACAGTCCTTCGCGGGGTAATGCTATTAAGTTAAGCGGCAGAACGTTCTTGGCTCCCCATCGGGGGAGCTGCCCGAAGGGGTGAGGGGGCTACGTAGCGGTATTGCATGAAAGTGTTGGAATATCGATAGCATAGGACTATTCAACATAGCACGCTATACCGCTAGCATGCCCCTATTGCCTTCGGCACTTC
>JABLTS010113605.1_pt1 | contig 10080 bp, 7 predicted proteins | sample 7160081 | NCBI WGS metagenome assembly JABLTS01 (sample SAMN14651231, study PRJNA627086) | human gut metagenome | isolation source: feces | host: Homo sapiens
ACATCACCCTTGGTGTAAATTCTCCAGAATTCTTCATAGAGATTAAACTCCGGACTTGGAAATTTTGCATATGATCAGTTTGTAAATTATAATGCAGAGGATCTTTCACAGTATGGCCTTGATAAGCCGTATGCGACGATTACAGTGGATTATCAGGAAGAGGTGAAGGATGACAGCTCAGACAGTACAGATTCTTCAGAAAAGGATTCTACAGCCTCTGAAAGTGATTCTGAGAGTGTCGACAGTACTGATGATAAAGCTTCAGCAGAAAACAGTTCGACAGATAGTTCTGACAGCACGGATGCTTCTGATGACAGCAGTTCTTCAGAGGATACCAAGACAACAACAGTAGATAAACAACTTGTTATCTACGTTGGCGATGAAGCAAGTGATGGCAGTCGATATGTAACTGTGGATAACAAACATATTTATACAATGTCCGCGGATACTCTGAGCGCAGTTATTGACAAAGCACCATCAGATCTCTGGTCACTGATCGTCAATTATCTGTCTGTAAAAAATCTGGATCAGCTTCAGGTTACTTACGGCGGCGCAACAAATACTGTAAATGTTTCACGTGAAACATCCAAAGATGATGACGGCAATGACAAAGAGACAACGACTTATCAGCTGGATGGTAAGGAGATAGAAAGTACAACCTTTACCACTTTCTATAACAAGCTGATAAATATGGCAGGCCAGAAGAGACTGACGGACGCTTATACACCGGCTACAGACCCGGAGATGACTGCTGTATTCACAGACTCTGATAAGAACCAGACAACCGTTACCTTCTACACATATGACACAAACTATTACGCAGCTGTCGTTGGAAACAAAGTATTTCTCGTAAACAAAATGACGGTAAAAGAAATGTTTAATGCATATGAGACACTGATAAACAGTGAATCAAAAACAAAAGCCACAGCAACACCAACGGCTGAGGCGGAAAAGTGAAAAATAAAACTAAGCCCCGGAATTCCATGGATCAGGAGTTCCGGGGCTTTCTATAATAAAAAAACCTGTACAGTGGTTTTTCAGTCCACCGTACAGGTTTTATTTTTTTTATATCCAACAGAAGGTTCGGGGGAGCTTCTGTCAGTTACATATTAGTTAAGCAAGACCTCTTTCTTCCAACCAGTCGAAGAGAACGATTTTTTCTTCTTTCTTTCTCTTGGCCATGTGATTGAACTGAAGGATTGTCAGGATCGTGAAGATCACAAACAGTACAGCCAGTACAATTACGGAAGTAGTAATACTTCTGCCACCACTGATTGTTGCACGGAATGCATCAACGGTGTAAGTGAATGGCAGGTATGCGTGAATCTTTGCAACAAATGCAGGAGAAATCTCGACCGGATAAGTACCGGCAGATCCTGCAAGCTGAACGACCATGAATACCAGCATCAGGAAGCTTCCTACTTTACCAAGTGTGATGTTAAAGAAATACATCATGGATGTAAAGGTCATTGCTGCGAGGCAGGCGAAGAGAACTGTCTTGCCCATCTCAGCAGGGGTGAATCCGTTAAATGCATGTAACAGAAGGATCAGACAAATTGCCTGAAGGATTGCTACCGGATAAAGTACGGAAGCTTTGCTTGCCCACCATGCAAAACCGGATTTCAGTTTGCCTTTATACTGAGCCAGAGGATACATCAGGCAGAATGCCAGTGCACCAACCCAGAGGCCTACAGACATCATATAAGGTGCCATTGCGTGTCCGTTATTCGGAACATCGGTAAGTTTTGTTTCATCGCTCACAACTGGTGTTGCGAACATCTTGATTGTCTCGTCACTTGCTGAATTATCTTTTACAGTTTTAGCTCCATCGCTGAGGCTTGTAGTCAGTGTTTCAGAACCATCTTTTAGCTCTTTCACACCATTTCCAAGTTTCTTGGAACCATCATACAGCTGTGAAGAACCACTCTGAATCTGAGAAGCACCATCTGCCAGCTGTTTTGCACCACTGTTCAGAGTGCTGTTATTGCTTACAAGTTTTTTGGTACCAGTATAAAGAGTAGTAGTACCGCTTGCTAATGTCTTGGTGCCATTTGCAAGAGTAGTAGCACCGCTTGAAAGTGTTTTAGCTCCATTGGAAAGCTGGCTGGTACCGCTGGTAAGAGCGGAGCTGTTTGCTGCCAGTTTTGCAACACCATCTGTGTAAGTTTTGATTCCTGCTGTCAGTGTTTCAGAACCATCGGCAAGCTGACCTGCACCGGATTTCACCTGTGGAAGTGCGCTTGTGATCTGTTTTCCGGCTGCTTTCAGATTCTTAGCTCCAGAAGTAAGTTTCTTATCGTTAGCAGTTAATGTATCGAATCCTTCATTCAGTGCCTTGATTCCGGCAGCTGCCTGTGGGAAAGATGTTGTGCTTGTTTCCAGTGTCTGAAGACCTGCGGAAACCTGCTGGGTTCCGGCATTTACAGCTTTAGATCCAACATAGAGTTTATTTACTCCTGCGGAAAGCTGAGCGATCAGATCAGACGGAACTGCTGGGATCTGGCTTGCACCTGCGGCCATTTTTTCTGCACCCGCATTCATGCTGGCTGCACCCTCTGTCATGGAAGCTGCGCCTTTGGAAAGACTGTCTGCGCCAGCAGTAAGACCATTGGAGATTGCGCTCAGTCCGGTTGCTGCTTCGTTAAGCTTTGAAACAGTAGCATTCAGACTTTCCTGAGTGGAGGAGAGCTGACTGGATACACCGGATACTAACTGTGAAGCCTGTTCGGAATAGCTGTTCATATAAGAACCATCTACACCGGACATTCCACTAGCTGCATCGTTCAGTGCACCGATTACTTCGCTAAGGCTTTCAGCAGAAACTGTTCCATCTTCAGAAGCGGATGCCTGAATAGCCTGAAGTGCAGCTGCAGCATTGCTCATGCTCTGCTGTGCAGTACTTATTGTTGTGTTTGCTTCTGTAAGCTTTTCGGTAGTTGTCTGTCCATAGCCTGTGAGAAGATCATTGATCTGCTGTCCAACCTGTGAGAACTGTGCGCCTGCATTCTGTACTGCAGGAATCAGCTCGTTGGAAATGTTGGAACTGGTCTGGCTGGTAATGCCTGCTGCCTGATTGATATATCCAGCAGCGTTGTTGATTCCGTTTGCTGCATCTGTCATACCATTAGCGGCTGTTGTCATGCCATCTGCTGCATCATTCATGCCCTGTTTTGCAGAGGCAAGACCGGCAGATAAGGTTTTGATAGATTCATCAGTAGTGCTGTCTTTTAAAGAAGAAACAGTATCATTGAGGTTCTTTAATCCGGCTTCCAGCTGCTGGGTTCCGGATACAAGTGACTGAGATTTGTCACTGCCCTTTGTAACAGCCTGATTCAGCTGAGAAATACCATTGGAAACATCTCCAAGTTTTTCCAGACCGGAAAGCTGTTTTGCACCAGCTGCCAGCTGTTCTGCACCTTTTACATAAGCAGTTGTTCCATCGACAAGAGTGTCGGCACCGCTTACATACTGTGTGGTTCCACTGGAAAGGGTATTAATACCTTCGCTCAGTGCTTTTGCACCGGATTCCAGACTGCTTGCGCCACTTTTCAGTGCATCGGAATTTTCGTTAAGTTCGTCAACACCTGCGGTATACTGCTGAACACCTTTATCCAGGGTATCAACGCCTTCTGTCAGTTCCGGAACTTTTTCTGTAAGAGTGGCAACACCGCTGTTCAGCTGTTTTGCACCATCATCCAGACTTTTTGCTCCGTCGTTGACCTGTGCTACACCATCGGTGTATGTCTTAAGTCCTTCAGTAAGGCTGTCAGCGCCGCTTACAAATGTAAGAGTACTGGTGGAAAGTTTCTTCAGGTTCTTGGTAATGGTTTTATTACCATCGGCAACTGTACTTAAACCGTCTTCGATTTTTCCGGATCCGTCAGCTGCTTCCTGCATTCCGTCACCAGCTTCTGAGATAGAATCAAAAACGGTTTCGGTGTAGGTTTCAGTAACCTGTGATGCAATGTTGTCACGAAGTTTCAGGATCGCGGTTTCACTGAGCTTGGAAGCTATGTAGTTGGTTCCTGGGTTGGTCTGATAGCTCAGCTCCATCTGTTTTGGATTATCATCCATTACTGTAGAAGCATTTGCGGAGAAGTCTTCCGGAATGGTAATAACCATGTAATAGGTTCCGTTTGCCAGACCGTCCTCTGCTGTCTTACTGTCTACAATGTTGAATGCCATTGAGTCGTTGTCTTTCAGCTCATCCGCCATATCCTTGCCTATACTTAGTGTCTTGCCATTGTACTCGACGGGTTTATCTTCGTTTACCACAGCCACCGGCAGGTTATCCACGCTTCCATAAGGATCCCACATGGATTTCAGAAACAGGCCTGCATAGATGATCGGGATAACGATGATTGCGATTACAACGATAAGCATGAGCTTATTGCGAAGTAAGCTTTTCCATTCGTTTTTGATCATTTTACCTATCCCTTTCTTATTAAATTTTTTGTATTTATAGTTTGCAGCGTTCCGATTAATGATTACATTGAGACAGATTCTGAAAAAATTCTTCCTGATGTAAGGATTTTCTGGATTGCTACAGTTGATTAATCAAACTTTATTCCAGTAATGGTATCGAGTTCTATTAATCACTCTTGACTCTATTAATAGTTCTTAAATCCATTATCAAACAAAGTGTTGATTTTCTTTACGTGATGTATTATACTAAACACATACCACAGATACAACCATTAAATATTTGCGGAATGTACATTAGTAGACATATATTGAATATTTGTCTATAACACAATAAAATCTACAAGATAGACAAATAACAGCTATTTTTTACAGGAATGATTGGGGGAAATTTGAAATGGCGGAAAAAGTTGACAGAAGAGTACGAAAAACGAAAGCGCAGCTTCGTGCAGGACTGGCTCGCCTTATGCAGAAGAAGAGCATTAAAGAGATTACCGTGAAAGAACTTGTCGAGGAAGTGGATATTAACCGTTCGACGTTTTATCTTCATTATACAGATATCTATCAGATGCTTGAGTCTATTGAGGCGGAATTGATGGATGAGGTTTCTCATCTGGTAGCGGATTATCCTCTGGATCCTATTAATAATAAGGAGAGTTCTTATCCGTTTATTGAGCAGATTTTTACGATTCTGGACAATAATAAGGATATTTGTATTGCACTTCTCGGAAAGAATGGCGACATGGCGTTCGTCAGTCGGATTGAAAAGTTAATTGCAGATACAGTTCTGCATCGCCTGTCTATTCGTCTGCCGAAGGATAACCGTGACATTGAGTATGCGTATGCTTTTTGCCTGAATGGATGTGTAGGAATGATTAAAACATGGCTTTCTTCTGAAAATCAGGAATCTACACAGCATATGGCAGAACTGACACATAAGTTGATTGATAATACAACACATATGTATTTAGAACAGGCTTTGAGATAGTAGAATCTTTGATGTTTCACGTGAAACAGTAAATAAAAAAATGAAATAAGAAAATAGAGGCTATATAATTGCTATAAAATTATATAACCTCTATTTTTTTATGAAATCTTATGAATGTTTTTTAATAAATATTTTCTGGATTTACAGGAAAATAGATACCTGCTCCAGAAAATGCTCCGGATCTTCAAGGTGAGGAAGATGTCTGGTTTCGGGGATTACAGCAGTCTCAATGGAAGAATTCAACTTCTGATATTCTTCTGCAATAAGAGAACCGGAAGCTTCTTTTTCGCCGGAAATAATATAAATGCAGGCATCAGAAGATTCTACAGCATTATTAATACTGATGTTGAGATATTTTCCAATATAGCTGGAGTACAGATATTTGGCATTGGAACCGCCTTTATGAGCGGACTCATAATAAGTATCGACCAGTATATCTGTCACGTGGAACGGATTATAGAATAATTGTTCCATGAAAAGACTGCTGATAGTTTCACGTGAACATGCAATATGATAGATCAATGTTCCGAAAACAGGGAATTCGATCAGGCGTTTGAATAATTTATTATCCTCACAAGGTGCCTGCTTCAGAGAACTGAGGCTTGGCGGATTGACAAGCATAATTTTTCGGAAATAATCAGAATTATTACGATATGCCATAATTGCAAAGGATCCGGAAAAGCCGCTGGCAATAACGTCTGTTTCCTGCTGAATAACATTTTTTGCAAAATCGCAAAGTAATTGAGCATATACAAAATTGGTGTAAGTAATATCCGGCTTTTCTGATCGGCCACATCCAAGAAGGTCTAACGTGTAAACAGTATGTTCTGTCGCAAGCTGTTTTTCAACGGAACTCCATTCATATCCGGATGCTCCTGGCATCATATCGTGAACAAGAAGAAGCGGAGCCCCATGTCCCTGTTTAGTATAGTGGATTTTTCCAAAACGCCAGTTATAGGTTTTGCTATGTGGCTGTTCCAGCATGTCTTTAAGCTGTGATGTAGCATCTATAAAACGGTTGGCAATATGAATGACTCCTGCGGCTGTGCCTAATAAAGCTACAAGTGTAAATAGTTTGTGTCCATTTTTCTTCATTAAAAGCCTCCTGAAATTCGTACAAAGTGATCAGGGAAAATATACTGCTTTATGCGCTAAAACTTCACTGATCTAATGTGTTTTGTCTGAATATTTCTTTGCTTTATTATACGCTATTGAGGGGGATTTTACAATGCTTTTGTAGACTGGGAGAAGAAAGGTGAAACGTGAACAGTAACATGTGAAAAACAATAGAAAAGAAACAATTTTATGAGTTTTACAATGTATGTTTCACGTGAAACACACATTGTAAATACATGGCTGTAAATAATATTACACAGATTATACAGGATTTCCAAGAATGATATTGATTAAAGTTTTATTGAGCATAATTGTCCGATTCCAGGGATTAATAATTACTCCTTCAATAGATGGTTCCTCCAGTGCGGAATAAAAAAGTTTGTCAATATCGGCGGTAAAAGTAGACATGATCTGGTTACTGCCTTTTAATTCTTCGTCAAAGCTGGTAAAAGTAGCCCACCATTGTTTTCCGTCGCTGGTTTTTATGGCCTGAAGATTGATTATTCCATCACCTTTGGGTGGTTCTACTGCGATGATCAACTGAGCACGCTCTTTCGTTCTGCGACGAATTACAGTGAGAACGTGCGCCAGCATTTCTTCTGTAGCGTCCTGCTGGAGAGCAGCGATTGCAGTTTCGATTTTGTCATTTCCCTGAAGCGTTTTATCTAATTGGGCCTTTGCCTGATCGTGGTTAATTGGATTCATGATAGAAATATTCCTTTCAATATAGATAGATTGTTAATGGTTGTATTATAGCATTTCCGGAAATAGAGCGGCAAGATTAAGTTAAATGCAAATATGCATGCTTTTATGGATGAGGGTGTGAGGAAGGAAATGTAGAAAGAAAATATATATGTCCAATATATCGGACTTTTCTGTGAGAAAGAAAAATAAAAGAAGAGATATGACAAAACATAAAGGTTTAACGCTAAAAATAGCATAAAAGTACGATTTATAGTACTATAATAATATTAATGTACGATTTATAGTACATATATAAAAATGCACAAAAATCCCCTAATACCAATATGTGCACCTGCACACACCGAAAATGCAACAAATACTACCGTTTTTATTGCAAATACCTTATGAATAAGGACCTGAATGGGCGACGGTACAAAAAAAGTCCTTTTTATTTCTGAAATGGCACAATTAAAGGGGATTTTTTTAATACTTTATGCGGCTGTACGTCTTAAATATGCTGCTGTAATGGTGCATGTAGGTCCTGAATATAGCTATTTTGATAAAAAATCCTTTTGATGATGGATTTGAGGCTTATATATAGAGAAGAAAAGGTACTTTGAGCTGCCTGAAAGATCAGTTTGGACAAATCAGAAGAGCTTCAGATGGAGATTTTGAGACCGATAAGCTATGAATGGAGAGATACTGGCAGGCAAATGTCCTGGGGATGACTGAAAAAAATACAAATACGCCGCTTCGCGGCGTATAGCCAGAATAAAAAGATGACACAAAATGAAACTTTGCTGTCTGAAATAAGAAGATGACAAATGTTTTTCACAAGATATAAATTCAACTATATTGTGCTTGTAATGACTATAAAATAAGCATTTTTAATACTTTATAGTTTCTATATATTATATAAAAATGACAAAAACAGCAAAAATCAGACGTCTCTAAAATACGCCAAAATTCGCTGTTTCATTTTGCTATATGACAAAATACGCCGATATATTTCCTGAAACGGTACCAAAAAATCTTTCACAACATTTCGCTCTTCATCGTAATATCAATTGGTTTTACTTCTGTCCTGAAAAGAAAATAAGCGACGTTTGAGTGCCACAATGTATAAAAGCAAGTCCCCACCCACTGCTTATTGCTTTTCGCAACCCCGCTGGGGACTTCCTTGATTCGGTTAAATGGCGATAAAGCTCAGGCTATATACGCCGAAAAAAAGAGGCGTAATTGATGATAATAAAATATGAAATAATTGCATTTATAACAGGACAGGTTCTGGAGTAAGAACCGTGTATTGTAAGAGCAGTTTAAGAGCCCTGAAGTTTGGGTATACTACACAATAAATAAAATAATTCAAAACCCATTTTCTATTGTTTCACGTGAAACATTATGTGGCGGTTTAAAAATAAAAGTGTTATAATGGTATCCAATGAGTAAAAATCCCTTAAAAAATACAAAAAAGGAGGGGTAAAATGGGACGAATCATTGCAGTTGCCAATCAGAAAGGCGGGGTTGGAAAATCAACAACGGCGATTAATTTATCGGCCTGCCTTGCTGAAAAAGGGAAAAAGGTTCTTGCCATTGACATAGATCCGCAGGGAAATACCACAAGTGGACTTGGCGCAGACAAGAATGCAGTAGAAAATACCCTTTACGAGCTGCTGCTTGGAGAAGCAGAGACCAAAGATACCATTATAAAAAACGTAGTAGATAATGTTGACCTGATACCATCGAATATGAATCTTTCCGGTGCTGAGATTGAGCTGGTAGATCTTGAGGATAAGGAATATATCCTGAAAAAGATTACTGACAAGCTGCGTCGGAAATATGATTACATAATCATGGATTGTCCGCCGTCACTGAGCATGCTGACAATCAATGCCCTGACGGCGGCAACTTCTGTTCTGGTACCGATTCAGTGTGAGTATTACGCACTGGAAGGTCTGTCACAGCTGATACATACCATCGAACTGGTGAGAGACAGATTGAATAAACGTCTGAAAATCGAAGGCGTGGTCTTCACCATGTATGATGCCAGAACAAATCTGTCACTCCAGGTTGTAGAGAATGTAAAAGAAAACCTGGGTCAGAATATATACAAAACGATCATTCCGAGAAATGTACGACTTGCAGAGGCTCCAAGCTATGGAAAACCGATCAATCTGTACGACTCAAGATCTACAGGAGCAGAAAGCTACCGTCTTCTGGCAGAAGAAGTTATCAGCAGGGAGGGCGAATAATGGCTGCGAGAAAAACAGGAGGTCTTGGAAGAGGTTTGGATGCACTGATTCCTAATAAAGCCGGTGGACCGTCAAAGGAAAACGCAAAAAGGACAAGATCCACAGTTAAGAAAGAAAAAACAGAAGCACAGGAAAAACCTGCGGCAGAACGTCTTGTAAAAATTTCCAGTGTGGAGCCGAATCTGAATCAGCCGAGAAGGCATTTTGATGAGGACGCACTGATGGAGCTTTCTGAATCCATCAAGCAGTATGGAGTTCTTCAGCCACTGCTGGTATCAGATAAGAAGGATTATTTTGAGATCATAGCAGGGGAACGTCGCTGGAGAGCAGCCAAGATGGCTGGACTTAAGGAAGTTCCGGTTGTGGTAAAGGAGTTTACAGATCAGGAGATTGTGGAAATTTCTCTGATTGAGAATATTCAGCGGGAAGATCTAAACCCTATAGAGGAAGCAATGGCCTACAAACGTCTGATGGAAGAGTTTCACCTGAAACAGGATGAAATCGCAGATAGAGTTGCCAAGAGTAGAACAGCGGTAACCAATTCCATGCGTCTTCTGAAGCTTACTTCAAAAGTCCAGGAAATGGTAATTGCAGATATGATTTCTGGAGGTCATGCAA
>JABLTS010010518.1_pt1 | contig 10073 bp, 9 predicted proteins | sample 7160081 | NCBI WGS metagenome assembly JABLTS01 (sample SAMN14651231, study PRJNA627086) | human gut metagenome | isolation source: feces | host: Homo sapiens
GTGGTGGACATCGAGACCCTGCAGCAGACCAACAAGAGCCTGATCGAGACGCTGGACGAGCTGAACAAGATCCAGACCGAGGGCCGCGCAAAGCGTGCCGCCGCCGAGCAGGAGCTGACCCGCATTGAGGATGAGCTCCGCGCCAAGATGATGGAAATTCGGAGCTAAACAGAAATGGCAAACGCAGATTTTTCCAAGCAGAGCAGCACCCAGGGCCCGCGCGGCTTTGACAGCGGCAGCTACCGTGAGGCAAAGCGCGCGGACGAGGATGCCCTGCACCTGACCCCTGCCCAGCAGAAGCTGGCAGTGCTGGAGAACAGGCTCCCCGCGGCCCTGCGCAATCGCGGCGCGGCACTGGCGCTGAGCATCGTCGTGATGCTGGCCGCGTTCTTCGGATTGGGTGGGGCCAAACTCAAGGCAAAATACAACAGCGCCAGCCAGTGGTTTGCCTACGGTGTCGCCGCCGACAACGGCTATACCCTCAACGAGGAGCTGCTCACCCGGCTGAACACCGCCGCCAATGTCATCACGACGGGCACCAGCACTCTCGGGGCCGACAGCACCGAGGTGCAGGCCGCGCAGACGGCACTGGACGATTTCTCCGCCTGCCTGGACGCGGTGCAAGCCGATGGCAGCAAGCAGGATCTGACCTCCCTGCCCTACTATCAGGGCAGCACGATGCACGCCCTCTATCAGGCCAACGAGGCACTTGGTGCTGCCATCGACCAGCTCTATGCAAAACTCCAGGAGCGGGCCGCGGACCCCATGAAGATGGGCGCGGTACAGGGCCAGTACGGCCAGTTCAACAGCGCCCAGACCATCCTCAGCAATCTCAATTACAATCAGGCCGTTACGGCCTATCAGAATGATACCAGCGGCTTTCCGGCAGCTCTGCTGAAAGGCCTGTTCGGGATCAAGGAGGTGGAGCCTTTCGCATGAAAACGATGAAATTCCTCGCCCGGCGCGTCAGCGCTCTGGTGCTGGTGGCCACGGTAGGGCTGACAGCCCTTGTGCCGGCCGCCTTTGCGGCACCGGCCAGCCTGCCGGACCTGCCCAAAGACCAATGCGTTGTGGACGATGCCAATGTCCTGAGCAGCAGCACCGTGCAGACCATTCAGGATCTGAACACCCAGCTGGATGCCCGCTGCAAGGGTGCTCAGATCGGCGTGCTGACCGTGGATTACACGGGCAGTGTCTCCACGGAGGATTACGCCGTGGAGGCCGCCAACACCTGGGGCCTGGGCAGCAGCTCTGAGAACAACGGTGTTCTCATCCTGCTGGTGATGCAGAGCCCCGAGTACGCCGACGGCGACTACTACCTGACCTACGGCGACGGCTTCCGCAACACAACGCTGGCCAGCCAGGCCAGTGCCATCGCACAGACCATGGAGGATGACTTTGCCTCCCAGAACTACGATGGCGCCGTGACCACCTGTGCCCGGAACGTGGCCAACACCATTGCGGACATCTATGGTGTGAGCCTCAGTGGCTCTACAACCAGTAATGTGGCTGGCGGAAATTACAATTATACCGACAATTACCACGAAGCCCCGGTGGCAAAGCCCGCTTTCTGGGAGACAGCCGTGGATGGCCTGTTCACCATCCTGGCCTATGGTATCGTCATCATTGCCCTGTTCTTCATGTTCGTGGTTCCTTTCGGCCACTCTGCAGGCTGGTACTGGGGCCCGTTCGGCTGGTTTGGCTGGCGGCACCGCCGTGGTCCCCGCCGCCCGCCGTATGATGATTTCGGCCCCGGTCCGGGTGGTTTCTATGGCCCCCGTGGCCCGCGTGGCCCCAGAGGCCCCCGGCCTCCGCGGGGCGGTGGATTCGGCGGCCCTGGAATGGGCGGCGGAAGTTTTGGCGGCATGGGCGGTGGACGCTCGGGCGGCAGCTTCCGTTCCGGTGGCGGCGGCTCGTTCCACTCCGGTGGTGGCAGCTTCCACGGCGGCGGCGGTGGACGCGGGCGTTAAATAAGCATGAAAAAAACTCCTGCACATCTGTGCAGGAGTTTTTTCATGCAAGCGAAATTACTTGGTGCCGTAGATACGGTCACCAGCGTCGCCCAGGCCGGGGACGATGTAGCCGTTCTCGTTCAGGTGGTCGTCCTTGGCGCCCAGGTAGATATCCACATCGGGGTGAGCCTTGTGCAGGGCCTCGATGCCTTCCGGAGCGGCGATCAGGCCGATGAACTTGATCCGCTTTGCGCCGTGCTTCTTGATCTGGGTGATGGCGTCAATGGCGCTGCCGCCGGTAGCCAGCATGGGGTCCAGCACCAGCACATCACGCTCCGCGATATCCTGAGGCAGCTTGCAGAAATACTCCACAGGCTGCAGGGTCTGCTCGTCGCGGTACAGACCAATAAAACCGACCTTGGCGGCGGGCAGCAGGGTGAGCATACCGTCCAGCATACCCATACCAGCGCGGAGGATGGGCACCAGAGCCAGCTTGCGGCCTGCCAGCACCTTGGTCTTTGCCATGGTGATGGGGGTCTCGATCTCCACCTCTTCCAGAGGCAGGTCACGGGTAGCCTCGTAGCACAGCAGGGTGGCGATCTCGCCTACCAGATCACGGAACTCCTTGGTACCGGTCTGCTTGTTGCGCAGAATGCTCAGCTTGTGCTGCAGCAGGGGGTGCTCAACGATCATGGGGGTCATAACAACACGCTCCTTATTCTTTTATATTAGGTTATGGGATCCTTGTTTTGTTCGCCCTCTGGGGGAGCTGTCACCGCAAGTGACTGAGAGGGCGTGGAATCAGCGATTTTCAATGGCCATCAGCTTGGCGACGCGCTTCTCGTGGCGGCCGCCCTCAAACTCGGTGTTGAGGAAGATATCCACCAGCTGGCAGGCAAGGCCGGGGCCCACTACACGGCCGCCCATGCACAGGGCGTTGGCGTCGTTGTGGCGGCGGGTGTACTCAGCGCTGAAGCTGTCGGAGCAGCAGCAGGCACGGATGCCCTTGACCTTGTTGGCGGCCATGCTGATGCCCACGCCGGTGCCGCAGAAGAGCAGCGCCTTGCTGCACTCACCCTTGACAACAGCGTCACAGGCAGGCAGAGCCATATCCGGGTAATCCACGCTGGCGGTGCTGTGGGTGCCGTAGTCGATATACTCCAGCCCCAGCTCTTCCAGATGGGCCTTGACGGCCTCTTTCAGTTCAAATCCGCCGTGGTCGGCGGCCAGTGCGATGGGTTTTGCCATTGGTATCAATCCTTTCCCTTTGTTGCTCACTTTTTTGCTTTTTCGGTCTTGGATGCTTCCGCCTCTGCAGCCAGACGCTCAGCGCGCTCGCGCTCGGCCTGGCTCAGGCGGTGATAATCCGGCAGCAGAGCCTCGGGCAGCACGGTCTCTCCGTGCCGGGCCATCTGCTTTGCCACCAGTGCCACGGCGGCGGCACGGCCTCCCCGCAAAGCGGGCGGCACGGCCAGCACACCGGGAATTTCGCCGTACTTATTATAGCACAGAGCAGCCCCATCACCAACAAAAAACAGGGGCTTTTTGCAAGTTTCTACAAATTGGGCCAGGTCAGCCACGGCACGGGCATCATCGTCCATCAGCCGCTCATGGGTCGCCAGGTCAAAGGCGGCGCTGTACACCTGGGCACGGCGGGCATCCAGCGCACAGAGCACAGTGCCCTCACCCGTGTGAGCAGCCGCCAGTGCTTCCAGGGTCGAAACCGGCGCGCAGAGCGTCTCCCGAGGGAACGCCAGCCCTTTGACGGCGGCCAGACCGATGCGCAGCCCGGTAAAGCTGCCGGGGCCTGCATTGACGCCGTAGACGTCGATATCAGCGCAGGTCAGATGGCAGAATTTGAGACAGTTGTCGATCAGAGGCATGATCGTCTCGCTGTGGGTCATGCCCGCGTCGAGATAGCACTCGTACAGCAGGCGGTCATCCTGCAGCAGGGCCACCCCCGCGGTCTTGCCCGCGGTATCCACGGCCAGAATGTTCATAGCGTTACCCCCTCTATGGTGATGCGGCGGGTGTTCTCATCCACTCGCTGGATGTCCACCCGGATGGGGTTTTCCAGGGCCAGCAGATCCGCGAAATTTTCGCTCCACTCAGCCGCCACGATGGCCCCCTGATCCAGATAATCGTAAAAGCCTGCCGCGCACAGATCGTTCTCGGTGGAGATGCGGTACAGGTCAAAATGGGCCAGCGGGCGCGGCCCACGGTAGTAGTTAACAATGGCAAAAGTCGGGCTGCTGACCGGGTCGGTGCAGCCAAGGCCCTCGGCCAGGCCCTCGGTGAACGCGGTCTTGCCCGCACCGAGGCCGCCCGTATAGGCAATGAGCGCTCCCGGCTGGAGCACTCCGGCCATCCGCCTGCCCAGGGCCACGGTCTCGGCCCGGGAGTGGGTAATGAATTCAGACATAAATAACACCTCATACAAAAGGGGACGGCAGGTTTCTGCCATCCCCTAGTATAGTATACTTTTGCAAAAAGTGCAACGCTCAGGCCGCAAGGTCCGCGCTGAACATGCTGCGGTTGCTCTCCGGTACATGGAGCGCCGCCTGGCTGTTGCCGTAGAGCACTGCATAGGAAGCCGCTGCATGGGGACGTCGGCCGCCCTGCGCATGGTACCAGATGAGGTCATCCTCACCATAAGTCGCCTTGGCGTGCTCCAGCGCCTGCCCGACATTCTGCCCCATGATGAGGTGATTGATGGTATCCCAAAGCATACTGCGGGAGTAGACGGTGTAGACGTTGTTGACGTAGCCGATGACCGCCTGTGCCCCGCCGGAGAGGAGGGCATCCGCCATGGCGTTGTCCTCGCTGCCATCCACGCCGAGGAACTCACAGGTCTCGGAGTAGACGATGGTGTTGGAAAGCTTGCCGCCTTTATAAGCATTGCGGAAGAAATCCGAGGTAACGCAGTACATCCCGTTGACCTTGATGACCCGGTGGGCCAGCAGATCGAAGCCGTAGCGGAGGTCTTTGCCAAAGGTGGACTCTTCCGTCAGCAGCATAATGGGCTCCGTGCGGGTGCGTTTGAGGAACTTGCCATAGCTGTAAGTGTAGTAGGAGCCATGGGCGCTCAGAACGCTGACATTAAAGTTGCCCATCTTCTTGAGGTCGGCCACGGTGACATGAATGTTGATCTTGGTCTCCAGCCCCAGCGCCGACCAGAAGCCCTGCATATAGGAATAATACGGGAAGCGGGAACTGTTGATGGTGTTGTCAAAAGCGTAGTAAATCACTGCCGTGCCGAACTTTTCCACCGCCTGATTTTCGGTGCGGCGGAGCAGGGCCGCCCGGCTCTTCTGCATTTCAGCCCCCAGATCCGGCGGGAGCCGGAGCGGGAGGGCATGATCGGAAGAGGCAGTCTCTGTCTCGGCGTTTTCCTCGTCCAGCATCTCATCCTCGGGTTCCGTGAGCAGGATGCCGCCCAGCACGCCGCAGGGGTATCGGAAACTGACCATCCCGTTTTCTTCGTCGGTATAAATGGAGTCCTTTTCCACAAGGCCCTTGGCCGCCAGCGTGTCCAGCTGGGCCAGCGCCGCGTCTTTCCGGGCGTCGGTGTCCATTTCCTGATATTGTTCACCCTCGGTCAGAGCCGTAACAGCGGCATCTGCCTGCTGCATCTCGGCTGCATCCGCCCGGGTGAGCGTCTGCTCTGCCGCTGCCGCGTCCACGGGCTGCTCCGCAAATGCAGCCGTCGGGAACACCGTGCTGACCAGTATCACCAGTGCGCAGAACGCGCACAACATGCGATGATGTTTCTGCTTCATCTTTTCTGTATCCTCCAGGAGAGCGCCGCCGGGCGGCGGTACTCTCTTTCGCGCCCGGAGAACGGCATCACGATCCGCTTTCGCCAATGTTTGCCGTCCTTTTGACGCGTTTCCCTATGCTCATTTTAGAGAGTCCCGGAAGCTTTGTCAAGCATTCCGCGCCGATTTTGCAAAGCTGTCACAGAGTGTGAAAAATCCGCGCCATCTTGCACAGAAATGCCCCCTGCTGTATAATAGTTGTGTATCTGGTTTTTGCAGTTTGCTCCCCGAAAGCAGTCCGCGGAAGCCATTTTGTGAGAAAGGTGGTGCTTTTTTGGAAAGCATTCAACGATATTGGAAGCGTACCGATAAAACTTACCTGCTTTTGTGCATCCTGAGCAGCAGCTTTGCGGTGCTGGCCCTCTCCTCCTGGGCCGCCAAGCAGGGCAGCGGCTTTGCTCTGGACGATGTTACCGGGCAGATCGTGGGCATAGGCGATTACCGCCGTGCCGTGGTGCAGGCAGGCGCGGCCGCCATTGGGCTGTGTGTCGCAGTTCTGCTCTCAAACATCGATTACCGGAGCCTCGTCAAGGTGTGGCCAGTCCACGTTGCCGTCACCTGGGGCATGGTGCTCCCCACCCTGTTCATCCGCAATGTGACCGTCGGCCCGCTGACCATTGGCTACAATGCAGGCGACACCGACAACTACTCCTGGTACAAGCTGGGCGGCTTTACCCTCCAGCCCACCGAGCTGGCAAAGATCAGCTTTATCCTGACCTTTGCCATGCACCTGAACAATGTCCGTGGTAAGATTAACGAGCCCAAGGAGCTGGGCAAGCTGCTGCTGCACATGCTGGTCCCCATCCTCATCATCCACATCCAGGGTGACGACGGCACGGCCATCATCTACGGCATCATCGCCTGCTGCATGATGTTCTCCGCTGGCTTGAGCTGGAAATATATCATCGGGGCCATCTCGGCGGCGGCCGCTGCCGTGGCCGTGGCGTTCGGCTTTTTCAGCGATAAGATCGGCAAGGGCTACCAGTGGTACCGCATCCTCGCCGTCATCGACCCTGAAAACAAAACGGGCTGGGCCCCCAGCGAGGCTGTCTGGAAGAACATCATCTACCAGCAGCAGCGGGGGGAGATCGCGCTGGGTTCCGGCGGCATCTTCGGCAACGGTATTTTCGGCGGCAGCTATTACAGCGTCCCCAACGCCCACAACGATTTCGTCCTCAGCTGGATCGGCAACGCCACCGGCTTCGTGGGCTGCTGTGTGGTGCTGGGCATCCTGTTTGCGCTGGTCTGCAAGACCTTTGCCACCGGCGCCCGCAGTGAGGATATGCTGGGCAGCTTCATCTGTGCCGGCATCGGCGGTGCTCTCATGGCGCAGATCGCCGTCAATGTGGGCATGAACCTCCGCGTCCTCCCCGTCATCGGTGTCACCCTGCCGTTCTACTCGGCGGGCGGTTCTTCGGTCCTGATGCTGTATATTTGTGTCGGATTAGTACTGAGCGTTTATATGCACAATACCAAAAAGCTGTTTGGGTGAGCTTGCGTCAAGTGTAACGTTTTTGCGCTCTGCTTGACTTTTTTCCGGAATCGCATATAATAAAAGTAGGAATGAGAAAGAGGTTATTCAACTGAATCACCTCAAAAAGGAAAGACCCCCTCGGAGTTGCCGCTCCAAGGGGGTCTTCCATTTGTTAGTGCTTGCTGTCCTTATTTGAGCCGTCAAGCCACTTGCTGATGTAATTTGCAATTACACTCGCTGCGACGGACAAAAGGAATGAGAAAATGATATTCAAACGAATCACCTCCCATCTCAATAAAATTGAGTGGAAAGGGCAGCAATTGTATTATAACATAGCTTTTGACAAAAGGACAGCCGCGCTTTCCTTTTGCATCATTGATCCAACTAATCGGTGCAATTCGTCTTGTAAATCAACCAAAGTCGTGGTAAACTGTGCTTTATCGCATTTTATTTACTCAAACTTTGGAGGTTTTTCATGAAACAGAACCGCATCCGGAAATGTCTGCGGGCGGCCGCGCTGGCTGTCGTGGCGCTGATTCTGGTGCTGGCAGGCACCGTGTTCGCGCTGTGGCACAACGAGTTTGCCACACTGGGCTCGTTCCGCAAGCTGTCCGACCGGGACGCTGCCCACCATGACGGTGCCGTCTACGAGCTGACCGTCTCCGGCGACTACTATTTCGATGATTTTCTCGCTCAGGGCGGTGCGTCTAATGACTCTGAGCTCATCTCGTTCGTCACGAAGAGCATCACCAAGGGCCTCATTCCGTTGCAGCTCAAAACCACGGATATCTCCTGCTCCGCTTTTACGGCGGACACGGCAGAGGGCGAACGGGTGTTTGGCCGCAACTATGATTTTTCTTCCACCAATACGGCCATCGTCTACACCAACCCCGGCAAGGGGCGCCATGCTTCCTACTCCACCGTGGACCTGCACTTCCTCAGCCTGGACCCGGACAAAGACGTGGAGGGCCTGGGGCATAAGCTCCTGACACTGGCCGCTCCCTATGCCCCGCTGGACGGCATCAACGACGCCGGTGTGGCCTGCGGCATCTTCATGTCCTATCAGGGCGATGGCAAGGGCACTTCCACGGACATCGACACCGGCAAACCCGACCTGACCTCTACCACCCTGCTCCGGCTCATCCTGGATTACGCCGACTCGGTGGAGGATGCCGTAGCGCTGGTGGAGCAATACGATCTCCACGACTCCACCAACTGTGTGTTCCACTACATGGTGGCCGATTCCACGGGCCGCAGCGCCATTCTGGAGTGGGTGGGCTCGGATGCCGACCACGACAGCGACGGCTCCCAGCGCCGCCTGAATGTCCTCTGGAACGACACCGACAGCCTTTCGGACTCCGCAGACTGGCAGGTGGTGACCAACTTCATCAAAACGCCGGACTACTACACCTCCCCCGATCAGATGCACGGTCTGGACCGCTACGAGCATCTGGCTGACCGTCTGCGTGAGACAAACGGCATCGTAGCCGACGAGGACGCCGCCATGGCCCTGCTGGCCGAGGTAGGCCGCCGCACCTGGAACAACGATGACAGCAACAGCCTCACCGTCCACAGCGCGGTCTACAACCTGACGGACAAAACGGTCCTCTGGGTGGGCAATGAGCACTACGGCGAGGATGGGCATACATTCCGCTACAGCCTGCAAAAGTAAATTTTCAAAGCGCACAAAAACAGGAGCTGCACCCGTTTGGCGGGCACGGCTCCTGTTTTCATTTGCTTTCTTTTTCTTTTACTTCATCACAGCGCCGAGGTTTGCACTGGTGACGTAACGGGCATAGCGGCTCAGCCAGCCCGTTTTGATATTGGGCTCCGGGGCAACATACTTGGCCTTGCGCTCGGCCAGGACCTCATCGGAGACTTCCAGCGTGATGCTGGCGTTGGGGATGTCGATGTGGATGATGTCCCCTTCCTCCACGAGGCCAATGGGGCCGCCGGAAGCAGCTTCGGGGCTGACGTGACCGATGGAAGCGCCGCGGCTTGCGCCGGAGAAGCGGCCATCGGTGATGAGGGCCACACTCTTATCCAGCTTCATGCCGGCCAGGGCAGAGGTGGGGTTGAGCATCTCCCTCATACCGGGGCCGCCCTTGGGGCCCTCGTAGCGGATGACCACCACGTCGCCCGGGACGATCTGGCCTGCGTAGATGGCCGCAATGGCGGTCTCCTCGCTGTTGAAGACGCGAGCCGGACCAGAGTGCTCCTGCATCTCGGGAGCCACGGCGCTTCGCTTGACCACACAGCCGTCCGGTGCGATGTTGCCCCAGAGGATCTGGAGACCGCCGGTGGGGCTGTAGGGGTTGTCGATGGGACGGATGGCCTTTTCGTTGAGGATGTGGGCTCCCTGAATGTTCTCCCCCAGCGTCTTGCCGGTCACGGTGGGCACATCGAGATCCAGCAGGTTCTTCTTGGCCAGCTCTGCCTGCACCGCGGCGATGCCGCCGGCGGCATACAGGTCCGGCATGTGGGTGGGGCCTGCGGGAGCCAGATGGCAGAGGTTCGGGGTGCGGGCGCTGATCTCATTGAAGAGCTTCAGGTCCACAGGCACGCCTGCCTCATAGGCAATGGCCAGCAGGTGGAGGACGGTGTTGGTGGAGCAGCCCAGAGCCATATCGCAGGTCAGTGCGTTGCGGATGGAGCGCTCGTTGATGATCTGGCGGGCCGTGATGCCCTTTTTGACCATCTCCATAATGGCCATGCCGGAGTGCTTTGCCAGCTGCAGGCGCTTGGAGTAGACGGCCGGGATGGTGCCGTTGCCGGGCAGCGCAATGCCGATGGCCTCGCACAGGCAGTTCATGCTGTTGGCGGTGTACA